>JGI12210J13797_11244069_pt1 | contig 34111 bp, 29 predicted proteins | sample ElkSlonscriptome_3_FD_13797 | JGI IMG/M metagenome (IMG submission 13797) | reverse complement strand
CCCAAGGCTGATGGCCTTCTACCGCGACCTCGTTCACGGCGGCGCCGAGACCTGGATCGCCCGCGAAGACGGGCGCGTCGTCGGCGGCGTCGCCGCCGTGCTCGGTCGCGACGGCATCAACGCGGCAGATCGGGCCTACTACCAGTTGGCGCGCTTCGCCACCGTCCCCGGGCAGGGCCGCGTCGCGCTGGGCAGCGCGCTCGCGGTCGTCCCCGGCGCCCGCATTGATACGGCGCTGCGGCTGCTGGCCGAGCAGTTCCGCTGGCTTGCCGAGCAGGGCATCGCGCTGTGCTTCGGCAACGCGCGGGCGCATCGCATCGGCTTCTATCGCCAGCTCGGATTGAGGCCCTATCTGCCGGCCGCCGTCGAGCCGGTGATGCACGAGTTATCGATCCCGCTGGTGGCAAAGCTCTGCGACCCGGCCAGCCTGGCGGCCCCGATGCGCCCGCCGCAGTCCCCGGCCGGCGCCGTCGCCGACATCCCGCTACCGCCCTGCGATGCGGTCCTGACCGGCGATTCCGAGCCGCGCTCCCCGCGCTGGGAGCAGGCCTTCGCGCGCTTGAGCGCACCCGGCACCGGCGCGCTGGCGCACTGCGACGGCGACGACCTGCGCCGGCTGCTCGCGCGGGGCTGTCTATTCGCCTGCCCGATCGATGCCAGCTTACTCCTGGCCAACCTCCGGGAGGCCGGCCGGCTGTTCGTGATCGAGGGGCGCGTCGGGCCCTTGGACACCGGCCTCGAGACCTACGGACCGGGTGCGGTCATCCCGGCCGCGCCAGCGCAGGACATCCGCATCCTGGCGCCGAACACCTGGGTCCTGTGGCTACCGGTTGCGGACGCCCAAGTCGCGGCGAGTGTCGCGCAGCGGCGGTACTGAGCATGCTTGCCCGCCACGGCCGCGGCCGATCGGCACGCCGGCTCGTCATCGCCAACCGCGGCGCCTGCCTCGCGGCAGCCACGGGGCGCCGCCGCCCCAGGAGTGCGCTCGCGGCCTTCGTCGGCGAGCTGCGCGCGGCCTTGCGCGGGGACGAGCGCGAGCGGCTCGCGCGCGACCTGAACGCCGACTCGGCCGAGCCCAGCGGCGAGCGCGCCTACACCGGCCCGACCAACACGGCCGTCGCCGCTGGCGCCGTCGGCTTGGGCCTGCTCGCCCCGGTCTCGCCCTGGTTCTATGTCGCCGGCAGCGCCGCCGTGGTCTATCTCGCCCTCGCGCTGATCGGCGTCATCGCCGCCGACCTGCGCCGCGGCCGGCTGCTCACGGCGCAGACGGTCACCCTGATGTTGGTCGTCGGCATGCTGCTGAGCGGTCATCTGGTCGCCGCCGCCATCGGTGCGCTGGGCGCCGGCCTAGTCTCCAAGCTCATCCTGCGCGCCGAGTCGGCCTCCCAGGGTCGGCTGATCGATGTCTTCTCGGCCCGCCCCCAGAGCGTCTGGGTGGCCCACAACGGCGTCGAGTCGCAGGTGCCCTTCGCTGCCCTCAAGCCCGGCGACATCGTCGTGGTGCATGCCGGCGAGGTCATCCCGGTCGACGGCACCGTCGCCGAGGGCGCCGCCAGCGTCGATCAGCACCTACTCACCGGTGAGAGCCAGCCAGTGGATCGGGGGCCGGGCGAGCCCGTGCTCGCCGCCACGCTGGTCTGCGCCGGGCGCATCGGCGTGCGCGTCGAGACCGCTGGCGAGGCCACCGTGGCCGCCGGCATCGGTCGGCTGCTGGAGCACACCCGCGGCTACAGCGACACCCTGGTGCTGCGCGGGCGACGCATCGCTGACCGCCTGACACCCGTTGAGCTGGCCGCGGGCCTGGGCACCATGGCGCTGCTCGGCCCGACGGCGGGGCTCGGCGTGCTCTGGTCCGGGCTCGGCTACCGAATGATCGCGCTGGCGCCCATCAGCGTGCTCAACTACCTCCAAGTCCTGTCGCGGGCCGGCATCCTGATCAAGGACGGGCGCGTGCTCGAAGCCTTGCGCGACGTCGACACCCTGGTCTTCGACAAGACCGGCACGCTAACGCTGGAGCAGCCGACGCTGTGTCGGGTGCATCGCTTCGGCGACCTGGACGAAGACGCCCTGTTGCGCCTGGCCGCTGGCGCCGAGCACCGTCAGACCCATCCGGTGGCCCACGCCATCCTGGAGCAGGCGAGGGCGCGCGGTCTGGTGCCGGCGGTGCCCGACGATGCCAGCTATCAGGTCGGCTTCGGCATCCGCGTGCGGATCGAAGGCCGGCTGGTGCGCGTCGGCAGCCTGCGCTTCATGCGCCGTGAGGGGCTGGCGCCGCCGGCGAAGGCCGAGACAGTGGAGGAGGGCGCCCGCGAGCGCGGCCACTCGCTGGTCTGCATCGGCGTCGACGACACCGTCGCCGGCCTGCTGGAGCTGGCTCCGAGCATCCGCCCCGAGGCGCGCGCACTGATCGACTGGCTGCACGGGCGCGGCGTGCGCACCTGCATCATCTCCGGCGACCACCAGGCCCCCACCCGCGAGGTCGCCAGCCAACTGGGCGTGGATGACTATTTCGCCAACACCCTGCCCGAGCACAAGGCCGACCACATCCGCCGACTGCGTGACGAGGGCCGCTTCGTCTGCTTCATCGGCGACGGCATCAACGACGCCGTCGCGCTCAAGTCCGCGCAGGTGTCGATCTCGCTCAAGGGCGCCTCCAGCGCCGCCACCGACACCGCCCAGGTGATCTTCATGGACGGCACCCTGGCGCCCATGCGCACGCTGTTTGAGACCTGCGACGCGCTCGAGCGCACCATGCGCGGCAACCTGGCGCTGAGCATCGCCCCCGGCCTGATCAACATTGCCGGCATCTACCTGCTGCATTTCACGCTGCCGGTGAGCATGGCGCTGTTCTACGCCGGTACCGCGGCCGGGCTTGCCAACAGCATCCTGCCCTTGGCACGCCATCAAGGCGGCGCGGCGGCGCCGGCCGACGGCGCCATGATGTCTTGTCGGTTTTAGGCGTTTTCGGTCTGTGCTCGGCTGATCGCGGCCATGAGCGCTTCCGTCTCGGTACCTGCGCCATCGAGTTGGCCCGGCTTCAGGTCGGTCGGTCGATGGACGACGATGTTGCGCAGGCGGCGCAGCGCATCGATCCGCTGCTTCAGGTTTGCCGGCAGCACCGACGCCTTGGGGAGCAGGTCGATGGCCTCGCGGACGGAGAAGACGCGGGCGCGGCGTTGCCGCGCCATGCTCATGAGCCGGCCCTCCAGCTTGGACCAGGTCTGCAGGAAGCGACCGAGCTGTCCGGCCTCGACCTCGGTGCCGACCTCGGCGCGGATGCCGTCGCACAGGGCCTGCATGCGATCGGCGTCCGGGTAGAGCGCGGAGTGGGGGATCGGCTGGAAGTCGTTGCCCCAGAAGGCGTCGCCGCCGGCGATGCGGAACTTGGGCGTGAGCCGGCGCCGGAAGTCCAGCTCGTCCTTGCTGTCGTAGTCGGTCGTGACCTCGTCGGTGCCGGCGAGGTAGCCCTCCTGGAAGTAGGGCCGCGGGGCATCCGGCGGGCAGATGCTGAGCAGGCGGATGTTGACCAGGTCCTGCTCCGAGTTCACCGAGATGCGGTTGGTCAGGTAGGGCAGGCCGAAGCAGTACAATGGTGCGCGCCTAAGCCTCTGGTCAGGCGAGCGTTTATCCTAGAATTCAGGGAAAAGGCGTTGTGGACGCACGCCTGCGTCCCAGGTGCGTACCAAGAGTTGAAGACCTGCGCCGCTGGCTTCGGGCACCTCCTCGCGATCGTCGGCGCCGCACCATGAGGCTTTCCGGCGGCAGACCGCAGGTCACGAGCACCGTGCACGACGCGCACGATGATGACTTCGGTGTCGGTGAAGCGGTAGTACAGCGCGTAGTCGCGATGGAAATGGACGCGCAGTCCTGCGGCCAGTCGATCCCGACCTGGTCCGATCTCTGGTGGCATATGAGATTGTGAGAGTATTCGTTCGGCGATTGGAATCGCGCTCGGTTTTCCTTTTCGAGATGACCAAGCCAAGCATGAATCAATGCGTTACGGACGGCCTGATGGTGGATGCGCTGCGCTTGTCCACCGACTACAGTCAATACTTTCACAGTCTCATATGCGTGATTGCTCCGACGACCGCGGCGCTTGGAAACCAACGCGACCGGGCCGTCGCGCTCGAAGGCGTCCACCAGCCGGCTGATATGCCGCGGCGTCAAGCCGAGCTGTTTGGCGGCATCGGCCTCGGCTTCCATGAGACGAGCATCGTCCCGCCAGCTCATCTCGACCAGCTCGGTGCGCATGTCCTCGGGCACATCGTCTAGTTCAAAAATAACCTGAACAGGCGCTTCGTGTTAAAGGTGGAACCGCTGCGCTTGTTTCACCCTACCTGCCGAGGTTGTTTTTGCGCCGTTACTTTGTTTTCGCGCCGTTACTTAGAGTGATGAGTAGCCGCGAAGGTTCGGGTAGCTTTCCAAGTCGCTGATCAGATCTCCGCGCAGGCGTAGTTCATGATCATGAGGGTGTATGCCGATGCGCAACATCGCGGTCGGCTTTTTGTCATGCCCTTTGCTGCCGGTTCTGCTTTTAAAGCCGCTTTTGGTCTTCACGGCCAAGCGTCGGTTCAGCGCATTCCATGTGCGGATGAAAGGTACGCGCAGCGGTGTGTCTGCCTCGTAGCCGAGCATCGGGATAGGCGTCAGCAAGCGGGTATCGGTGTTGATAACGCCGGTGAAGGTCTCGTAGAGGCGAAACGGACAGGCTTCGGCGAGATGGTCAATCGAGACCGCTCCCATCGCCCATGCAGGCGGGACGTACAGCTCAGGTGGTTCCAGCCCATTGTCGCCAAACCACTGATAGCAGCGATTGATCAGCGCGATGATGCCCTCGGTGTTCAGTGCGAGATGTTCGGCTACGCGCCGCGACAGCGTCAGCCCGTGCAGGCGGTGGTATAGGCCCCCGAAACGCTCGACCCGATGTAGCCAGCCGTGGCCTGCCAGCGGATGGCCGGCGTGCTGCAAGGCCTGCAATTCGCGGATGCCGTCATGGCTCCAGCCGGTACCGGGCACCACCAGCAGCATGACTGGGTCGGCTGTCCAGTGTTGGAGCAGGGCCAGGGTGCGGCGTACCGCCGGCATGGTCGATGGCATCAGGTCGTGGATTGAGATCAGGGCGGTCGCGGCCGCATCCTGGGCTGTGGTCTCGGGACCGCTTGGGGTCAATGCCGGTGCGCTTTCCGCCGCGCCCGCGCTATCGCAGGTAAGGGTGACTAACCTGCTCATCGAGCTGGTCGCGGGGTCTTGGTCGGCGGCGATCCCCAATTAGTGCGGGAGGTCATTGAGCCCCCAGGTGTCACCGTCCGCAAGTACGCTGACCCAATGTCTGAGGTTGCGCTCGTTGATCTCGCGCGCGGCATTGCGGGCAATGCCGGCCTTGCGTTCGAGTATGGCGTGATCGAGTTCACGCACGCGCCGCAGGGTCTGCGACAAGGTTTCATCGTCGCGCATCTGGAACAGGCCGCGCTCGAGCAGCTTCCAACTCAGAATGCCGCACTGTGAAGACACCACCACCAGCCGCCCCCGAGCCATTGCTTCCAAAGCGATGGTGCCGAAGGATTCGACGGTGGACGGCAACACCAATGCGTCGACTTCGTCGATCAGCGGCAATACCCGTGAACGTTTGACCCAACCGATGTACTCCAGGTTCGGCAGACGCTCGGCCTGAGTCGTCAACCACTGTCGCAGCGGACCGTCGCCAGCGACCATGAAGCGCATCTCGGGCAAGGCCTCGGCGGCTTCGACGACGGCGCCCAAGTTCTTCTCCGGTGCCAGTCGACCGGCGAATAGGACCCGCTCGACCGAGGGTCGCATTGGGATTGTTGGTTGGTCGAGAAAGCGCTTCGGGATTGATGTGCCCATCAGCCCGACCTTGCGCGCGCCGATGCCGCGGGCGATATCGACCATCTCTTCGGAGTTCGCGAGTATCAGATCGCCCTCGCGAAAAAGCTTGCGATTGCAGGCATTGAGATAGCTCTGAGCGACATAGCCGCGTAGGCGCCAGTCTTCGTTAAGCGCCGCGAGCCGCTCGAAATGGGTATGGAAGCCAATCACCAAGCGTGCGCCGCGCCGGTTAGCCAGGTACATGCCGATCATGCCGAAGGGACCGGGTGTCGGCACGATCACGGCGTCCGGCACCAGCCTGTCGAGTCGTCGCGAGACTAACGACGGCGAAGGCAGCACGAACTTCTGCGTCGGATCGCCGGGGAGTGGAAGCGCGAGCCCGCCGTACCAGTGGCCAGCGCGAAACCGTGGCGAGATCAGATCGACTCGCGCGCCCAAGGCTCGCAGATGTTCAGCCAAATCCTGATAATAGGCGCCGACGCCGTTGCGCTCCGGCGCTGCGTCGGAGACGATCGCGACGCGCAGATTGGATGCGTCAATGGAGGCGCTCGCGACACTGGCTGAGGATGCCTGAGCGCATTCCGGTGGCAAGGAATTCAACATGTGCTGTTTGCTTGCGTCTGCCGATAGGCCACTGCGAATCGGGTCGCGATATAGTCCGGATTGAGCCCGAACTGCGCCAGCGAGTAACTGTGGCCGCTGCGATAGCGGCGGGCCGCGTCGGTCTCATCTTCGAGCGTCTGTTGAAAAGACTCCGACAGCGGCAATTCCAAGCGCCGGTAGATAGCAGTCAGCGCCGTTACGAGTCCGGTCTTGAGTTCTGGCAGAGTGACCGTGACGCAGTGCTCCGGGGCTTGCTTGCGCGCGAGGGCATCCAGGTTCTCGTAGTAGAACGCCAACTGTTCGACCAAGCGATCGCGCACCACGGCACTGCGGGGCGGCACGCCGAAAAAGGCGAGCCCCGATGCGATGGAACTCAACTGTGACGGTACCGTCTGCATGGGATCGCGGAGGCAGATTAAGAAGCGAGCGTCCGGGAAGCGTGCGGCCAGGCTGCCGGCCATGGGTGCGAAGGCGGCGTTCTTGGACAGCAGCCGTTTGTGCTCACCGTGGACGTAGAGATGCTTCTGAAGGCAGCCCTGGTAGTAGTCGAGCACGCGTTGGCGCTCGGTCTCGGACACTGCCTGATCGAAACGGCCGATCCGCCACAGATGCTCGGCGCCGGGGAAAGGTAGCGCGAGAATGAAGCAAGACAGGATCGGCATCAGGGCGAAGTAGTCTTCCTCCGGCGTCTTCAGGCTCATGGCATGCACCTCATCCAGCGATGCGAAGACACGTGCTTCGATCCAGCTGAGAACGCGGGCGGCGGGTCCGCCGATCATCCCGTCCAAACGGGCCAAGGTTAGCCAGAAACGCCGTTCGCTCACGGACAATGCGAACAGACACTCCCAAGTCGAGAAGGTTGTGTATTGTTCGTCCCTGGCCAGCAGCTCATGAAGTCTGGTGGTGCCGCTGCGAGGCACTCCGAGCACGAAGAAAGGTTCGCGAATCTGGATTTTGCGCCAATCCCTGAAGAAGATGTCGTCAAGCAGGAAGCCGAGCCAGTGAACGCCCTGAACCAAGGCGAACACCGGCAGGAAGCCCAGCATGATCAGCACACGGCGAACACTGAGGCTAGCATTGCCGTCCGGCGATGCTGTCAGAGACGAAAGCGCCATGCGGACAAAGCGCCTGCTGCTGATTATAAAGAGGTCGAACATCGGCGTCCTTATTGGCCAGGTTACCAAGAATAACAAGGATTCATGCTTCGGGGTGTCACCTTGCCATGAAGGTTAGTGCAGCGTCATTGCTGGGGAGAAGTCTGGCTAGTTCTTTCGGTTCTTTGTCCTCCCGATTGGTGCAACGCGCGCATGGTAACGCAGCCGTGCCGTAAACCGAAGCCCGGCGGCATGCATCGACGCCTCGAATGCCTGTCTTCCCGGTCGGCGACCTACGCAAGGGGCCAACCGGGCATTTCGACCTCTGTTCTTAATCGTCCGAAGGCTCGTCGATCAGGGGCTTGCCATTTGGGATTGGCGGTACCTCATGGAGCGACGGATCGGCGGTCTTGCTCGGCTTGGCCGGTGGCTCGGGGCCATCGGGTTGTAACGCCGCCGCGTTCTTGGAAGCCGCCACACCCGAATCTGCGCTTTGTGACGACGCCTTTGGCCGGGGACTGTGGTGCTTGTTCGGCTCGGACTGGTCCGAGGTTCCCTGTGCCGCGGTCTCTGGCGTGGTCCCAGGGCTGCTCTCGATGCTGCTCTGATTGCTGGCCTGAAGGCTACTGCTTTGAGGACGCTGCGCGCTATCCGATCTGGCGCAGGTTGTGCTTGCGTGTTGGTGCGCGGCCCGCCGTGCGTTGGAAGCTTCGTCTAAGTTCGCATCCGCAGGCGCAGCGTCGGGGGGGTCTGGCTGTGCGCCGCCCTGCGTTGCCTTGCTTGCCGAGGCTGCGTCCGCGATCAACTTTGGTGCAGGCCTGTGCCCAGACTCCGGCTGCGACTCTGGCAGCAAGTCTGGCAGCAAGTCTGGCACGGGATCTGGTTGGGCGGGGATTGGCGTGGTCTCAGGCCGCGGGTTTGCCTGATTGAATCCAGCCCCAAGTCCGGCACCGGACTCAGCCCCAGCTCCGCCCTCCGCTGTAGACAACTGCGCTGGCGTTGTTGTCGGCTGCTCGACGCTTGACTCCTCGACCGGCATTTTTGTCAGTGGATGCGGGGCGTCCAGGGCCTCTACCCCGGGCGAGGGAAGGTCTGGCGTGGTCGACACCTGCTGTTGCTCACTTTGAGTAACGGCGTTCTGATCGCCTATCCTAGTGTTCGATGTCTGGTCGCCGGACTGTCCGTCGCTTTGGCTGCCGGTCTGGCTGCCGAGATCGGAACTGGCGGCGCTCTCCTTCAGGTCGGCGTCGGCGGCATTCTGGCCATTGCCGCTATTGCCGCTGCCACGGCGGCGGCGCCCTCCGCGCCGACGTCGGCTGGAACGCGAGCGACTCGGTGCCTCCTCGCTCGCGGCGCCCTGTCCCTCGTCTTCCTGTCCTGGTGCACCGATCTTTCCCGCACCGAGGTCGGCAACCCGCTCCGCTGCGCCGGTCTTTTCCGAGTCGGCGATTGCCGGTATGTCGGATCGTTGGTCTTGTACCGACGTCCCTCTGTTCTGCCGACCATCAGTGCGGCCCTGTGTCGACCGCGTTTTCGGAGATTGCCGGGCGTCGGTTGGTGTATCACTGGCTGAGATCACCTGGGCGTCACCGTCCGCGCTCGGGGCTGCTCCCTGTTCGCCGGCCATCGGCAGCTTGTCTTCGCGGGTCATCAGCGCGATACGACGCGTGTTTGTCGCCTGCACCCCGTTGGATTCAACGCCTTGATCGCGATTTGCGTCTTGCAGCGTCGGCTCTTTTAGCGTTCTTGACTGGTCGTTCTCCGCGGGGCTCTGGCTGTTGACACTTCGTTGCGTCTTGGTCTGTGCGTCTGCGCCACCGCGGCGACCTCGGCCACGAACGTTTCTCCGACCGGTATGCTCGCCCTCGTCGCCAGCCTGCGACCTGGGGTCGATGTTCGGCCCAGTGGTGTTCGACCCCGCGTCGCTTCCCTGCGTGCTGCCTGAGGTCTCGTTGCCCGGACCGTTGCGGCGATTGCGCGGACGGCGCTGGCGCGAGTCGCTCCGATCTTGGTCACTCGCCTCGCTGCGTCGTGAGTCCTGTCTCGGCCGCCGCTCCTTTTGCATATCGGCGGCGTCTCTATCTGCTTGGGAGGTGCCGACGCGACCCTCGGGGCTCGCGTTCGGTGTTTCATTGTCGGGCGCGAACAGCGTGGACCAGATGCGCTTGAGCATGCTCTCGTTGCGCGTGCCCTGCTCTTGGGCATTCGGCGTTGCAGCATGCAGATTCACGGCTTCCGGCTCTGGCTGGCGTCTGTTCGGTGCTGGTTTCTGCGGAGACACTGTCTTGACTGCCGGCTCTTCGGCTCGGACCTCAGGCTGGCGGTGCGCGACCGACTCCAGGCTGCTTTCGGGCTGGGTCGCCTGTCTGTAACTTGGTTCTTCGTCCGCGAGGCGATCGCTTTCCTGCACGCGAATGCGGTCGATGCTGTAGTCGGGCGTCTCCATGTGCTTGTTCGGCAGTAGTACAACCTCGACCCGATGGCGATGCTCGATCTCAAAAATTGCACCGCGCTTCTCGTTGAGCAGGAATGTCGCGACCTCGACCGGCAGTTGCGCGATGAGGCGGGCGGTACTGTCCTTCATCGCGTCCTCCTCAATGATGCGCAGCACCGACAGTGCCAGCGATTCGACGCCGCGGATGCTTCCCTGCCCCTTGCAACGGGGGCATACAATCTGGCTTGAATCGCCTAGCGACGGTCGCAGGCGTTGGCGCGACATCTCCAGCAGGCCGAAGCGCGAGATGCGTGCTACCTGCACTCTGGCGCGGTCCTGCTTGAGGGCGTCGCGCAGTCGGTTCTCGACCTCGCGCTGGTTCTTGGCGGGCGTCATGTCGATGAAGTCGATGACGAATAAGCCGCCCAAGTCGCGCAGGCGCAACTGGCGGGCGAGTTCGTCGGCGGCCTCAAGGTTGGTATTGAGTGCGGTCTCTTCGATGTCGGCGCCTTTGGTGGCGCGGGCCGAATTGATGTCGACGGAGGTCAGCGCCTCGGTGTAGTCGATCACCAGCGAGCCGCCGGAAGGGAGCCGCACCTCGCGTTGGAAAGCGGATTCGATTTGGCTCTCAATCTGATAGCGCGTGAATAGCGGCACCTCGTCCTGGTACAGCCGCAGTTTCTTCATGTTGTGCGGCATGACCTGGCTGACGAATTCCTCCGCGCGCCGAAACATCGCTCGGCTGTCGATGACGATCTCGCCAATGTCTACGCGCAGGTGGTCGCGGATGGAGCGGATGATGATGTCGCTTTCCTGATAGATCAGGAACGGCGCCTTGCCCTCGTCGGAGGAGGTTCGGATGGCGTCCCAGAGTTGCAGCAGGTAGTCGAGGTCCCATTGCAGCTCTTCGGCGTTCTTTCCAACGCCCGCGGTGCGCACGATCAGCCCCATGTCTTCTGGAATCGCGAGCTCACTCAGTGCCTCGCGCAGCTCCGATCGATCAGCCCCTTCGATGCGACGCGACACGCCGCCAGCACGGGGATTGTTTGGCATCAGCACCAGATAGCGTCCGGCCAGCGAGATGAAGGTTGTTAACGCGGCGCCCTTGGTGCCGCGCTCTTCCTTATCGATTTGAACCACCACCTGCTGGCCTTCCTTGACCAGCTCTTTGATACTCGACCTGGTACCCGGTTTGGTATCCTGCCTGAAGTAGCTACGGGAGATCTCCTTTAACGGCAAAAAGCCGTGTCGATCAGCGCCATAGTCGATGAAGGCCGCTTCCAGACTGGGCTCTACCCGCGTGATGATGCCTTTGTAGATGTTGGCCTTTTTTTGTTCCCTTCCTGGGCTCTCTATATCCAGATTGAACAGTTGCTGTCCGTCGACGATCGCAACCCTCAGCTCTTCAGGCTGGGTTGCGTTGATGAGCATTCTCTTCATTGACTGGTTTCTCGTGCCATGGCGCGCCGCGCATGCCGCCGCCCAGTGTCATCCGCGAGGTCGCGAAACCGGGGCAGCGAACGCGCGCAGTCGGCTCCCTTTGCCGCCGCGCTCGTCGCGCACCGAAACTCCAGGGGCTGGCCTGATGGCCGCCGGACCCGATTGGGTGCCGGCCGTCTGGTTCCGGGCATGCGTCGAGCACGCGCCTTTGTTCAAGTTGCACGCCTGCCTAGGGTTGATCCAGGCGTGGGTTGGGCCGGCGGCGAGCCGCGGGCCTCAAGAATCTCAAGTGCGTCCAATTCGGGAGCGCAGGTTGGGAGTCAAATTCGAGCACATGATTCGAAAGAGAAGGCATCGCGCCGGACGCTGAATCGGGCGCAAGCTGGGCTCCGCGATGTAATATGTTCGTCAAGCGTTGTCTGTTACGGTGTCATCCGGCAACATACACCCCAGCGACTCAATCCCGGTGACTCAATCCCAGTGACTCAATCCCAGTGACTTAATCAAAGGTCTGATCCGTGGCTTGATTAATGGCCCGATCGGTCGTTTGATCGGTCCGACTGACTGGTACTGGGGTAAGACTTGAAGTCCAACCTCTGGACCCGGGCACCCGAACTCCAACACCTCATCGTATAGTCAAGCCGCAGTGCACTTGCCGGAAACCTGGACAACGCAGCATAAGGCTCGGATGTTAACAAGCTTTACTGGTACCAGCAATTGAGTCGTGATGCCGATCATGGGGTCAGCGGAAGCACGCGGCGAACAGCCGCGGCCTCTGGGGTCGAAATTGTTAAGATCCCTGCCTCGTTGGCGGGGCAGCGCGTTGACAATTTCCTGATCACCCGCCTGAAGGGGGTGCCGAGGAGTCTGGTCTATAAGTTGCTGCGCCGCGGAGAGGTTCGGGTCAACAAGGGGCGGGTAAAGCCCGCTCATCGACTCGCCGAGGGCGATCTAGTTCGGCTGCCGCCGGTGCGCCGCGCCGACATTGAGGCACGCCGGGTACCGCCTGCCGGCATGCAGCGCGACCTATCCACGGCGGTGCTGTACGAGGATGAGCGTCTGCTGGTGCTGAACAAGCCCTCCGGCATTGCGGTGCATGGCGGCAGCGGTATCAGCGCCGGTGTCATTGAGACACTGCGCGCAAGTCGGCCGGGTACTGAGTTGGAGTTGGTGCACCGGCTAGACCGTGACACCTCGGGGTGTCTCTTGATTAGTAAGCGCCGCAGCGCCCTGCGGGAGCTGCACCGGCAGATGCGTGACGGCCTGATCGACAAGCGCTACCAGGCTTTGCTGGCCGGCAGCTTACCGCGGCGCTTGGTGCAGGTAGACCTGCCGCTGCGCAAGAATCAGTTGCGCGGTGGCGAGCGGATGGTGCAGGTGGACTTGCATGAGGGAAAACCGGCACGGACCGTTTTTCGCAGGGTTGCCGTCTATGGCGGCACCACGTTGGTCGATGTCGAATTATACACTGGGCGTACGCACCAGATCCGCGTGCATTCCGCAAGCCTGGGTGCGGCGGTTGCGGGCGACGACAAGTATGGCGAAGAAGCTGCCAACAAGGCGTTGCGGCAACTGGGGTTAAAGCGCTTGTTTTTGCATGCTTGTGCTCTGAGTTTTCGGCCTCGCGACGAGGGTCCGCCGCTGCGTCTTGAAGCGCCACTGCCGCCTGAGCTGACGGCCTTGCTGCGGCGGCTTGAGGAAGTCTAATGAAATACCAACTGCTCGTGTTCGACTGGGACGGCACTCTGATGGATTCGGCTGGCCGGATCGTCGCGAGCCTGACCCAGGCATTCTTGGATATCGGCGCTGAACCTCCGGCTGTGGAACGCTGTCGCGATGTCATCGGCCTGGGTCTGGAAGAGGCGATGCTAAAACTCTGGCCGGACTCCAATGCGCATCACCGCAGCCTGCTTGCCGACCGGTATCGCTACCATTACCTGGGTGCCAACGAGACACCAACCCCACTATTCCCTGGCACCGCCGCCATGGTGGAAGCACTTCACGATACCGGCTATCTGATGGCGGTGGCGACCGGCAAGAGCCGGCGAGGGCTCGATGCCGCGCTCGCGGAGAGCAGCCTGGGGCAATGGTTTCATGCGACGCGCTGTGCCGACGAAACCTTTTCCAAACCCCATCCTCAGATGCTCCTGGAATTGATGGATGAGCTTGGCGTCGGCGCCGAGGCCTGCCTGATGATCGGCGATACCGAGTATGACCTGCAGATGGCGACCAATGCTGGTGTCGATGCCGTGGCGGTCAGTTGTGGCGCACACGAGGCGCATCGGTTGTTGGCGCTGCAACCGCTGGCCTGCCTGCAGGGCGTCGATGCGCTATCGGACTGGCTCGCGCGGCACCAGCGGTCCTGACGGTGGTCCTGTCGCGGACCATCAATCTCACCGATTGAAGCGCGACCGTCCGGCGCGCCTTGGCCCATTGCGGTCGTGCTAGCCGAATCCAACATTGCCATGGCCTCTTGTCTTTACCGATGCGCAGCGCCTGCTTGGGGCGGTCGCCCCATCGGCCACTCGATAGCTTGACCACGCGATACTAAATTATGCACTGGAAATTCTGGAAGCAGCACCAAGACGACATGCCCGCAACCGACAACCCTGCTTGGGAGCGGGCACTGATCAACAAGATGGCGGCCGAGTTCCTGCGCGAGCAGCGGCGCACCCGCCGCTGGGGCGTGATTTTTAAGGTTGGCATCCTGCTCTACCTGTTGGTGCTGGTCGGCGCCTATTACGCCGATCGCCTCAGTGATTCTCTGGCCAGCACCGGCGACCACACGGCGCTGATCGAGGTCGAGGGCGTCATTGCGCCCGGGGCCAAGGCCAGCGCTGATCGGCTGGTGACCGCGCTGCGCAAAGCGTTTGAGACCGATCATGTCAAGGGTGTCATCCTGCGCATCAATAGTCCGGGCGGCAGCCCGGTGCAGTCCGGCTATGTAAGTGACGAAATCCATCGTCTACGCGAGCAGCATCCGGACATGCCAATCTACGCGGTTGCCGCGGATATCTGCGCCTCAGGCGCTTATTATATTGCCGCTGCCGCCGACGACATCTATGTCAATCCAGCCACGTTGATTGGGTCCATCGGGGTACGGATCGACAGTTTTGGCTTTCAGCGCGCAATGGAAGATCTGGGTGTGCAGCGTCGGCTGCTCACCGCCGGAGATCACAAGGGCATCCTCGACCCGTTCTCGCCGCTCAGCGAGTTCGACAAGCAGTTTTTGCAGGGACTGCTCGATCAACTCCATCAGCAATTCATCGCCGCCGTCAAACAGGGGCGCGGAGAGCGCCTAAAGGGCGGCGATGAGGTCTTCAGCGGTCTTTTTTGGACCGGTGAACAGAGCGTTGAGATGGGCCTCAGCGACGGCATCGGTAGCAGCAGTTATGTCGCCCGCGAGGTGATCGGGGCCGAAGAGATCGTCAAGTACAGCAAGAAGGAAGACCTGTTCGAGCGTTTGGCGGATCGGGTCGGGACGTCGCTCGGCACCGCGCTTGCTCGGATGGCCGGTTTCGATGGCTCGGTGGTGCTGCGCTAGACGATCGATCGCAATCACCCGCCACGGACAGACGAGAGCACGGCGCCGTGTCGCTTGACCTGTGGGTTGCTTCAATTGGTCTAAGTGCCACCGTGCAGCGGGATCAGGCAGTTCTGATCTTTGGGACTTGGCCCTTGTTGCTCGGCCCTTCGGACGGCAAGCACATGGTACCCTCAAGCAATCTCGCGGGACGCCATCAGTCGCTCGTGCCCCCGGAACGGAGGACATCGACGCCTTCATGCGCGAGCATGTCAATCAATCGAATCAACGGCAGGCCGATTAAGGCATTCGGGTCGCTGCCTTCGAGCCGCTCAAACAGCGCGATGCCAAGTCCCTCGGACTTGAAGCTGCCAGCGCATCCAAATGGTTGTTCCCGGTCAAGGTATGCCTCGATTTGTGAGCGGGTCAGGGTGCGAAAATGTACCTTGAACGGCTCGCAGTGTGTCTGGGTGCGACCGCTGCCAGGATCAAGCAGGCAGAGCCCGGTGTGAAACAGCGCGGTGCGCCCGGATGCGCACTCAAGTTGCTGAATGGCGCGGGCGCGGTTGCCGGGTTTGCCTAACAGGCTGCCGTCGATGCTCGCGACCTGGTCCGAGCCGATGATCAGCGCATCGGGGTGCTGTGCGGCAACGGCCTTGGCCTTGGTCTCAGCGAGTCGCAATACGAGTTGATCGGCGGATTCTCCCGCCAGCGCCTGCTCGTCGACGTTCGGCGACGCGGTGCCGAAGGGCAAACCGAGGCGGGCGAGCAATTCGCGTCGAAAGGCAGAGGTGGATGCGAGGATCAGTGGTTTGCGTGGCATCGGGACAGCGAGCGTGAAAGGGCTTGGTGGGGTGAGGGCGGTTGGTCTAAGGGCAACCCAATCGGGACTCAGCGGATCCAGTCAATCAGGTACAGCAGCGGGTCTTCGACATCGGTCTCGCTGTAGACTCTGCCATGCACGCAATGTCCGGCTCGGTAGACGCTGTCGGGGTTGCCGGTGATCAGCGGATGCCAATTCGGCAGGGAGCCGCCTTCGGCGAGCCGACGGTAGGCGCAGGTCTCGGGCAACCACGCGGGTTCTCTCAGGTTCTCCAGGCTTAGCGTCACACAGTCCGAAACGCGCTGGGCGCGATTGGCGTAGTCGGCGCAGCAGCGGCGGTCTTGATCAAGCAGTTGGCAGGCGACGCTGGTGTAATGAAGCGCACCGGTGTCCTCATCCTCATACTTGTTCAGGCAGCATTTTCCGCAGCCGTCGCAAAGAGATTCCCATTGCGCCTCGGACATCTCAGCCAGCGACAGCATCTGCCAAAAAGGTGGGTCTTCGTCGTCGATGGATGGCATCGGACCTTTGAACGGGCTGAACTAGATTGCTTTAGGGCGCTGGATTATCGCAGACGAGTCAAGTGACGTGGCGACGACGCCCTTGCTAAAAGAAGGGACCGAGGGCCAAGGGCCAATGATCTATGCTTGCCCAAGGGAGCCAGTCAAGCGATCCTCAGCGCTTGGACCCTTTGAATGTGCCCACCGGGCGAGCATCGCAGCGCTATGTTCTCGTCGGTCTGAGGCATCGCCTCGCCATTGCTTGGGCAGTATATACTGGTCTTTAGCCGGTAACGAGTCGCGAGGTTAAGAGATTTCTTTGCATCTTGTGGTGGCCTAACTGATGGTGAGGAAGACAAGCATGCGTGCAAATGCTCGGGTTCAATGCGATGGCGTCGCCTGGGGGCTGGTGGAGACACCGCTCGGTAGGGTCGGTCTGGGTTGGCGTGGTGATGTCGTGACTGCTGTCGTATTGGAGCCAGAGCTAGATCTTGAGCCAGAGCCAGCGGCCAATGTGTTTCAGGCTCGGTCGCCCGCCGGTCGATTGATGAGTCGTCGAAGTTTCAGCCTGCCGTCGGAGACGCCACCAGTTCTGCCCCCGGACTGGCTGCTGCGAGAGATCCTCGCCTATTGTCGGCAGCCGCACTTCCGCTTTTCGGTCCTGACCGAGCCGGCCGGGACCCCATTTCAGCGTCGGGTCTGGCGAGCCATCTCCGCCATCCCGGTCGGTTGTACGCGCACTTATTCCGAGGTTGCAGCGGAGTTGGGGTCCTCGCCCCGCGCCGTTGGCGGTGCCTGTCGCGCCAATCCCTATCCCTTGCTGGTGCCCTGCCACCGGGTGGTCGCGTTGAATGGCCTCGGTGGCTTCTCCGGCGACACCAAGGGCCGGTTGCTTGCCTTCAAACGGCGTCTTCTAGCCCACGAAGGGGCGCGCTCAGCATGACACAGCTGCGCGACAACCGCGTCATCGACGCCTTCGCCGACGCGCTTTGGCTTGAGCGTGGGCTGAGCGTCAACACCCTCTCCGCGTACCGCTCCGATCTGGAAGCCTTCATGCGTTGGCTTGCGGTAGAGCGCGGGCGCGGACTTTGCGATGCCCGGCGCAGCGATCTACTGGACTATCTGTCGCTGCTTGCTCAGCGCGGGCGCAAGCCGAGATCGTCGGCGCGGCTACTGTCGTGCCTCAGGCAATTCTATGGACATTTGCTGCGCCAAGGGACCATTGGCGAGGACCCGAGCAGCCGGGTTGATCCGCCTCGGTTGGGACGTCCATTGCCCAAGACGTTGACGGAGTCGGAGGTCGATGCGTTGCTGAATGCTCCGGATACCAGCGATGCCCGTGGTCATCGTGATCGCACCATGCTGGAACTGCTCTACGCCAGCGGGCTGCGCGTAACCGAACTCGTAACGCTGCGACCACAGGCCGTCAGCTTGAATCAGGGTGTCGTCCGCATTATCGGCAAGGGTGACAAGGAGCGCTTAGTGCCCTTGGGAGAAGAGGCCACGCGCTGGTTGGCCGACTATGCGCGCGGGCCGAGGGCGATGATCTTAGGCGGTCGAGCCAGTGATTTCTTGTTTCCGACCGCGCGTAGCGACTGCATGACGCGCCAAGCATTTTGGCAATTAATCAAACGCTACGCCCTGGAAGCCGGTGTCGGCAAATCGTTATCGCCGCATACGCTACGGCATGCGTTTGCGACCCATCTGCTGAACCATGGCGCCGATTTGCGTGTCGTACAGATGCTGTTAGGACACAGCGATCTGTCGACCACGCAGATCTACACCCACATCGCTCGTGAGCGACTGAAGCAATTGCACGGGCGACATCACCCGCGCGCCTGATCGCGCCCGGGATCTCCGCTCTTGATCCCCTTTGTTTAGAGTGGACCCCTTTGTGATCTGGGGCGCAGCGTTCGTTTATTGATGAGATTTGCTGCCAAGTGCGCTGCAAAGCCAGGAATTGACCGTCGTTGGTCAGTGCCTTGTGGACCTTTGGCGGCGATTACTCTATCGTATCTCTGCTTTTTATCATCAAAAACCAGAATGTTTGGAGGAGCTCATGCCCTCGTTTGATGTCGTGTCCGAGAGCGACATGCAAGAAGTACGCAATGCCGTGGACCAGGCCAATCGCGAGATCGGTACCCGGTTCGATTTCAAAGGCGTCGCGGCAAGCTTCGAACTCGCCGTTGACGAGATCCGCATGCAGGCGGAGCAAGAGTTTCAGTTGCAGCAAATGATGGATATCTTGCGCCAGAAATTGGTCAAACGCGGCGTCGAGCTATCCGCGTTGGACGTCGACGAACCCATCACCACGCTCAACGCCGCGCGTCAACGCGTCGGTCTCAAGCAGGGCATCGACAGCGATACGGCCAAGCGTATGGTCAAGTCGCTGAAGGCATCCAAACTCAAGGTCCAGGCGCAAGTCCAGGGCGACCAGTTGCGCGTTACCGGCAAGAAACGCGATGACCTGCAGCAGGCCATTGCGCACCTGAAGGCGAGCGACTGGGAGCGACCACTCCAATTCCAAAATTTTCGAGATTAGTCCTCGGGGAAGTGTTCATGACCAAACGTTTAACTGTGCTGTCGGCGGTCGTTGCCGCGATTGCGCTCACCAGTGTTTCCGCTGTCGCAGACGAGGCCGCCAACATCCGCGCGGCACTCTCGAAGGTGCTGCCGGAGTACAAACCAACGAGCGTGCAGCCGACTCCAGTCGAAGGCCTCTATCAGGTGGAGATCGGTCCACAGGTGATGTTCGTCACCGGCGACGGCCGTTTCCTGATCGACGGTGCCATCGTTGACCTAAGGACACGTGAAGACATCACCGAATCCGCTCGCTCGCGGGCGCGACTGCGCGCCATCGACAGCATCGGTGAGGACAACATGATCCTGTTCGATGCGCCGAACAGCAAGCACACCGTCACGGTCTTCACCGACATTGATTGCGGTTATTGCCGCAAGCTGCATCAGCAAATCGGCGGCTATGCCGATGAGGGTATCAGCGTGCATTACCTGTTCTATCCGCGCTCGGGCCTGAAGACGCCTTCCTATGACAAGGCGGTGGCCGTTTGGTGTGCTGATGATCGGCAAGCAGCGCTGACTAAGGCCAAGAACGGCGTCAAGATCTCCGACAAGACCTGCACGAATCCGGTGCAGAGGCACATGGAGCTTGGAGAGTTGATGGGCATCCGCGGCACACCCGCTATTGTGCTCGACAACGGCGAGATGATTCCAGGCTACGTCGAGCCGAAAAAACTTGCTGCATTGCTGGAAAAGACCGCTAGAGAGTCGAACTGAGTCAGAAACGACAGCCGTTCCAGACGACAAGCGAGTCCCAAATGAACGCACCAGTACTCGATTTCGTATCTCGCAGTGATCGCGGCAGGGTGCGTCCGCGCAACGAGGACTCGGTGGTCGTGCGCGCTGACGCTGGCGTCGTGATCATTGCGGATGGTATCGGCGGTGCGAGTTCCGGAGACGTCGCGAGCCGGATGGCGACGGACATCATCGGCCAACGTTTTCTGCGGCGGCTGCCTTCGCGAGTGCACCCGAGGCGGGCGCAACTGTTGGCCGAGGCTGCCGTGGACGAGGCCAACGGTGCCATCATCGAACATGCCAAGAGTCAGACTGGCTGCGCTGGCATGGGTACGACCGTCGTGATGGGTTATTTCGGTTGCACCTGGCTGGTCTACGCCCATGTTGGCGATTCCCGCCTCTACCGCTTAAGGGCCCGTCAACTGGTGCAATTGACGAGCGACCACTCCTTTATCCAGGAGGTCGTCGATCAGGGCTTCTTTCCGGACCTCGACGAGGCTCGGCGCTACGGCATCAATGACAACGTGCTGACACGGGCGGTGGGTTCGACATCCCACGTGGTCGCACCCACCGCTGTGACCGACTTGGCTGTCGGTGACATCTACCTGTTCTGCACCGATGGCCTGACAGGCATGGTGCCCGACGACGAGTTGCGGCTCGTGTTATCGGCTGTTCGGGGTAGCCTCGGCATTGCCGCTGACGCCCTAGTGCATTTGGCCTGCGACAACGGCGGCACCGATAACATCACGCTCGCCTTGGTTCGGGTCAAGTCCCTTGGCGACGAGGCAGGCGAAGACGAACACTCGCAGGATGCGTTGGGGGAGGGCTGAATCCGTCTCCGATGCGCTGGCCGCTCGCTTTTCGACCGACATCAACGAAAAGAGTCAGTGAACTCCATCCTTTGGAGACTATCGGGCATACATAGGCCGGCATACATAGGGTGAGTCAGGCTCGTTGCGCCAATGCATGGGAGACTACAGCGAACACTTTCACAGTCTCATGGGCTTGGAGATGGTGTTGTACCCCCGCCGAACGAATCCAAATCCGCGGGGCCTTAGGCCTGATTTAGCGTCTCATCAGACCAAGCTGAGCATGACTGTCGCCAATTAGAAATCGGCGGTTCCCTGGTGCGACCGACCGGCGGGGTCGGTCAGCACAGACTAGCTTATGACTCAACCGGCACGATGTCGCGATAGGCATGCCAGGTGGCGTGCCCGACCAGGGGCATCATGATGAACAGTCCCACGTAAAAGGTCAGCAGACCGATGCCAATGAACATGACGATCAACAGGGCCCAAAGCGTCATCGGCAACCAATTCTGTGTGACGGCCTTGACGCTCGTGCGGATGGCCGTGAAGCCGTCGATGTCTCGATCCATCAGCATCGGAACCGAGATGGCGCTCACCGCATAGGCGACCCAAGCAAGCAAGAAACCGACAGCAATACTTGCGAATGCAAAGGCGTTGTTGTTGCCGGACAGGAAGACGGTGCTGAAGAAGTTCTCCAGCGGCGGATGCAAGCCATTGTAGAGCAATGCGAACAGCACGAAATTAGACATCATCCAGAGCTGCATGATGATCAGAAGCCCAGCGGTCACGACGCCCAGCTGGGCCTGATTGCCCTTCCAAGCCTCCAGAAAATGGCAAAAACGCAGCGGCTCGTTGCGTTCTAGATGCGCACTCATCTGATAGAGACCGAGCCCGATCACCGGTGCCAGCAGGTAGAAGCCTGCTACTAGGAAGGGCACCATGAAGCCAAGGTCCTCCGACATGAGCCCGAGCGTTATCAAACCGCTGATAAGCACCACAAAAGCGCCGTAGGTCAGGCTGTAATGCTTGGCGGCGAGCATGTCCCGCCAACCCTTCTCGATCCATTGCCAGGGTTGCGCCAGACTGACGTGATTACAGCGGATGTCTTCACGTTGTATCTGGTCTTGGTAGACATCGTCATGTTGCATCTCATCTTGCCGAATGGCTTCGGCAGCGGCGGTACTTTCCATCACAGGTCCTCCAGAAAACGGTTTGCTTTGGTAGTGGGGCGATCGATTCTTATGTCTACGCGATAACTGTAGCGATAGTTGGGTAAAGATTGCAAGAATACAAAGCAGAATATAGACAAAATTAATGAAATTTCGTTTAACCCTTGCGGAAACGCATTGACAGAAGCGATTTCTCATCAGCCTCAGCCCCAGCTTCAGCGTCAGCTCAGCGTCCTGAGCCCAGGGCGGTAGCTCCAGCTTCGCGAGGCCATCCTGCTTGTCGACCGTCACTGCTCTTTTTGGGTTGAAGCCGTCTTTACTGCACTGTATTTACTACGGCTGCGAAGCCGTCTGCGCCGAATTAGAACCATGTCCCGAAACCGCTCGTCTCTTGTCCAGTCTGCGCTGACTGCCAGGTCGATCTTGATCTGGTCCGCCTTTTGGTTGGCCGCTGTTCCATTGTTCGCGTTTGCTGGCTCTGTATCGGAGCGCCTGCACACCGACAACGTCAGTGCCCGCCTGATCGCCGAGCGCGCGCGGATCGCCCCAGGAGAAAGCGTCGACCTGGCGCTGGTGCTCGACATCCGGCCGCACTGGCACACCTATTGGCGCAATCCTGGCGATTCTGGCGAGCCGCCGCGTATCGAATGGCATCTGCCCGCTGGCGTCGCGGCCGGCCCCATTCGTTGGCCAACTCCCGCACTGATCCCCGTGGGGCCGCTGGCAAACTACGGCTATTCGGAGCGGGCGACACATCTCGTGGAGCTAGCGATCTCAGAGCAGTGGCCCGTCGGTAAGCCAGTGATCGTCCGAGCCGATGCGACTTGGCTGGTCTGCCAAGAGGCCTGTGTGCCTGAGCACGGCAGCTTCAAACTGACCCTCGCAACTGGCGCGACAGCCGCTCCCGCCGACCCCGCGGTCGCCGGCATCTTTACCGGCGCTCGTTCGGCGCTGCCCGTAGCCGACATCGCTGCGGCCGAGTTGGTGCGCGGAGATCCGCTGTTGCTGCGCGTGCCGGCCGCGGCCTTGCCGTTAAATGTAACCAGCGCTCACTTCTTTGCGAATGCCTGGGGACTGGTGGAGCACGCGGCGGGCCAGCGCTGGCGCATCGTAGGCGATGAGTTGGTGCTGGAACTGACACCCGGTGCGACGCCGGATGCAGTGTCGCCTTCGGGTCTGTTAGTCGTCGAAGCGGCCGGCAGCAGGACGAGCTATGAGGTCAATGCTCACCCGTCCCTTGGCGTGGCCGCGGGATCAGCCGGCATCAATGCAGAGTCCTACACAAAGACTGGCTCAGGGGCTGACGCGAGGGCGGATGTCGGCGGCCCCACAGGCTCCGCCCCGGCGATGGGGATTCCGCTGGCGTTGCTGTTCGCGCTCTTGGGTGGTCTGGCATTGAACCTAATGCCTTGCGTGTTCCCGGTGCTGGCGATCAAGGCCCTTGGGCTCGCAAGCCAGGGCGGGGCGTCAGCAAAAACGCGCTGGCTGCACGCGCTGGCCTATGCGGCCGGTGTGTTGACCTTTTTCTTACTGGTCGCGCTGTTGCTGCTCGGGCTGCGCGCCGGCGGTGCGGCGGTGGGCTGGGGCTTCCAGTTGCAGTCGCCGGTGTTCGTGGCCTTGATGGCCTATCTTTTTCTGGTCATCGGCCTCAGCCTGGCCGGCGCCGTGACCATCGGCACCCGCCTAATGGGCATAGGTAGGGTCGGTCATGCGTTGAGTTCTGGTTCGGGGTCGAATCGCCATGCACGGAAGGTCCATATTGGCGACTTCGTCACCGGCGCGCTGGCGGCGCTTGTGGCGGCGCCCTGTACTGCCCCCTTTATGGGCGCCGCGTTGGGCTATGCCGTGACACTGCCGTGGCCACCGGCGCTGGCGATCATGCTGACGCTGGGCCTGGGCATGGCGCTACCCTTTATGGCGCTGGCGTTGCTGCCGCGGTTGGCGGATCGGTTGCCGCGTCCCGGACCCTGGATGGAGCATCTGAAACAATTGCTGTCCTTCCCGATGTTCGCGACCGCGGCTTGGTTGGTCTGGGTACTCAGCATCCAGACCGGGTCTGACGGTGTCGCCGCCATCTTGGCCGGCATGGTCGCCTTGTCGCTCGCGCTCTGGTTACTGGAGCGTACCCGAAATGCCGCCGGCAAGTGGCGTCAGACGGCCTTGGGTAGCGCCGTGCTCGCGTTCGCCGCTGCGCTCTGGCTTGGCATCGGCACGGCGCGACTGGATGTCCCCGCGGCATTGACTAGCGGCACCATTGCCGAGGACGTTGCCAGTCCGACCAGTCGATTCGATGTCGCGCCCTACAGGCCTGAGACACTCAATGATGCTAGGTCCGCGGGCCGGGCAGTCTTCGTCAACATGACCGCGGCCTGGTGCATCACCTGCCTGGTCAATGAGCGGGTCGCGCTCAGCGGCGCGAGCGTGGCGCGGGCCTTTGCCAAGCGCGATGTGCTCTATCTAAAAGGTGACTGGACCAATCGCGATCCTGCAATTACCGACTATCTGGCGGGTTTTGGCCGCAACGGCGTACCCATCTACGTGTTCTATCCGGAACAGGGTGAGCCGCGTGTGCTACCGCAGTTACTGACCGAGTCCATCGTCTTAAAAGCGTTGGAAGGCGTCTAACTACACAGTTAGGGTGACCAAGCGCAGCGGTTCCACGCTTTTTATCTAGACCAACTACTATTCTCACCAATTCCCATCACCAAACCCAGGAGACCTAAATGACCCACACGAAACCTCATCACTTGATAGGCGCCCTGCTCGCGATACTGTTCGCCGGGGTCGCCGCCGCCGCGCCCGAGGTTGGCAAGCCAGCACCGGCCTTTAGCGGCACCGACAGCGCCGGTAAGACCTGGACGCTGGATGCGCTGCGGGGCAGCCCGGTGATCCTGGAATGGACCAACAATCATTGCCCTTACGTGGTCAAGCACTACGAAACCGGCAACATGCAGGCCTTGCAAAAAGAGGCCGCCGATGCCGGCTACATCTGGCTGTCGGTCATCTCCTCGGCATCTGGCAAGCAGGGTTTTGTGACCGGCGAGCAGGCCGACGCTCTGACCACATCGCGCGATGCGGCGCCGAGTGCCGTGCTGCTCGATTCCGACGGAAGCATCGGCAAGGCATTCGGAGCCCGCACCACACCGCACATGTTCATCATCGACGAGACCGGGACCTTGGTCTACAAGGGCGGCATTGATGACAAGCCCACCACTAACAGGGCCGATGTCGCTGGCGCGGAGAACTATGTCCGCCTCGCCATGGCCGATCGCGCCGACGGCAAACCGGTGCAGCAGTCCGTGACGCGGCCCTATGGATGCTCGATTAAGTACTAGACCTTGGCCGAGTTTCGGCGCCACAATGGCCTGATGGATGACACTGAGGCTGCCATGTCCAGTTGGCCCTGCTTCAGTCCGCGGCCGGTAATCCCCAAAGTACCGAAGCTTGATCCAGAACTGATCTCCCGGCGCGCGGCTGCGGATGCCATCACGGTTGACAAGCTGCGAGAGTCCCTTGTGAAGAGAGTCCCTTGTGAAGGGGCTGAAATCTGCACAAGCATATTCTGGCATGCTCAAATACCGCGCGACAGATCCCGGACCAATAGATCGACTGGCCCCAATGCGTCGTTGGCGCACTTAGTTGGAGAGGGGATGAAGATGAGAAGCGATTGATCTGATGGCCAAAAAAAACCCGCCGATCGGCGGGCTCCAGGTCCGGTGCTTGATCGACTAAGTCGATACGTCACCGGCTGTGCTGGGTCTTTTTGATGACCCGTTACTTGCGGACCTGTTGCCTGGCTATTGAAAGTTCACGGGTGACGATTCAAGAGTTGGTTGGCGACAGGTTAATTGATTACAGGCTGTTTGACCAGAGCTTGGTTGGCCTGGGTTTGCTTGATCTCGGGTTTACTTGATCTCGGCGGTTGCCGTCTCAGTCTCGCCTTGGTTGTCTACCCAGCTGATCTCAATGGGGTCGCCGGACTCGCCGCCGTTGAACTTAAACGACAGGTAAGGGTTCTTGGACACGCCGCCGCTCCACGCCGCGGTCATGACGACCTGATCTTTCCATTTGGCGGTGACTTCCTGGATGAAATGCGCCGGGATCGGCTCGCCAGTCGCTTTGTCCTTGCGTAGCCCGGTTTCCATTTCGTGGCCCATCAGCGATTTGACGGTGGTCACGCCGTTGCTGCTCTTAGCGCGGATTTTGATGTTGCTTGCCATGATGTCTTTGTGCCTCTGTGGTGGGTCCGTTATGCGATCAGCCGCCGCAGCCGCCGATGGTAACCTTGACCGACTTGGCAGCGCTGAACAGTCCGGCGTCGGTCTTCGCGACCGCGATCACGTCGGCGGTCTTGGCCATCTTGATGCGGGTGGATACGAAGGGCAACGCACTCTCGCCGAGATCGAAAGAGGCGATCAGCGGTGTGCCGTTGCCGGCGGCGATGATGGAGATGGACTGGATGCCCTCCAAATCGCTTTCGACCGTGACCGGCACTACGGCGCCGTTCTCGGCGATATCCGGAGCCTTGACCATGACCTGATCGCTGGTCTCGGTCGCATCGCTGCCGAGTAGGTCGGTTAGTGCGGCGGCGGGATCGGTTGCCTTGAAGGCTGCCTCAGGCCAGGCCGCGAGCAGGGTGCCGGGGGCAAGCAGTCCAGCGCCGGCAGCGACGGCAACGGCGCCGGCACCGAGCGATCCTTTGAGTAGGACTCTACGTTTTGCGTCGATCATGAGATTCTCCTATCAAGCGGTGTTGGTACTTATGCTCTTGCTCTTGTGTCGTCAGCCATGATTCCCTGTTTGCGGGCTCACTTGGCTAGATATCGAGCTCGACCGTTGAAAGCGCTGATTGCAAGCTTGGGTTGAAGGCCTCGGCAGCAAGTCCTTGTCAGCGCCGGTGATCTTCCGTGATCGTCGATCGATGTCGCCTATTCATCTCGCCTGTTGGGACGGTTGTCCGTCTGGGCGGGGCTGGCAGGCGGCAATCAAGTTCCAATCGTCGAGTGCCAGCTAAGCTTAGCGCATCCGGCACCGGCTGGAAACTCCGGGAATTCTGGGTTATCGCTTCTTGTCCCGCCTACGCTGGTCTTCGCGCAGTTGCGACAGTCGCACCTGGATCTTTGACGCCAGGTAGAAATCAAGCTTGGGTTGGCGCAGCGATAGTTCGAGCTGTCTGATTGCCGGCTCGACGTCGCCGTTCAGATATAGGGCTTCGGCGCGCCAGCGCAGGGTTTGGGCGCGTTTACCGGATTTGCCCGCCGCATCCGCGGCCAAGCCGTAGATCTGCGCGATGCCTGGGCGCAACGAGATGAAATCCTCCAAGGTATTGAGCGCAGCCGCGGATTTGCCAGCGGCGATCAGCGCCTCGGCATAGGTCTGTCGCAGCGGCCAATTGCTCGGATATAGCCCGACCGCGCCCTTGAGTTCTTTCACGGCGAGTTCGGCACGGCCCCCTCGCATCAGAACCTGGGCGTTGAGCACCATGAATTCGACTTGACTTGGGTGGCGTTCCAACAGCAGCCGGACTTGGGTCGCGGCGTCTTGTTGGCGACCGGCACGGCTCAGGGACAGTGCATAGCCGTAGCGCGCGGCGATTTCGTTGCGGAAACGCCCCGTTTCCAGGGCTTTCGCGAACCGGTCCACCGCCTGCTGGGGGGCGTACTTGCGTTGCCGCAGGTTGGCCCTGGCGAGGTAGAAACGCAGGCTATCGGGGCGCTGCCGGTGGCCGTATTGTTCGGCGCGGGCCAAGGCGTCGGCGATGCGGTCGGTGGTCACTGGATGGGTGCGCAACAATTCCGGCGCGCCGCTGTCGTAAAGGCGCGTTGCCTGCGTCAGTTTTTGAAAGAAGCCGGGCATCGCGAACGGGTCGTGCCCGGAACGCGACAGCGTGTCGATGCCGATGCGATCGGCCTCTTCCTCGTTGCCGCGGGTGAAATTGATCTGTCGCTGTGCGGCGACGCCCTGCACGCTGGCCAAGGCGGCGATGCCCGCGCTCGGATCAACGGCTGCGCCAAGCACCGCGGCGGCGAGCATCAGCGCAACGGTCGGAATCGACATCTGTTTTTGTGCTTCGAAGGAGCGCAACAGATGTTTTTGACTGACGTGCGCGATCTCGTGGGCGACCACGGCCGCCAATTCGGACTCGGTCTCCGCGGCCATGATCAGGCCTGCATTCACGCCGATGTGCCCGGCTGGGCCGGCAAAGGCGTTGATACCGGGGTGCTCAATGATGAAGAAGTCATAGTTGCCTGTGCCTTCCCTGCCGGCCGTGATGAGTTCATTGCCCAGCGATTGGATGTAGTCGTTCAGCACCGGGTCTTGGCTGACCTTTAGCGCCTTGCGCACCCACTTCATGAACTCCTGTCCCAGCTCGCGCTGTTCCAGCGCCGACATGACGGAATCGGCACTGCTGCCCATCTCCGGTAGGTCCAGGGCATCGGCGAGCGTGCACCTGGGCAGGCCCATCAGCATGCCGGTGCTCAAGATGGCGAGTGTCATGAAGAGCGTCGGCAGGGTCAAGCTGAGCGACGGGCGTGTCGTCTGATCGGGCATGTGCTCTGGGTGGCTCAGTTGAGCTGGATGCGTTGTCCCCATGGAACGTTAGAGCGGCCCTTGACCAGCCAGACGGTGGGGTAGCTCGGCTCATCCTCGGGAAATAGGCCGTCAGCATCGGTGAAGTAAATGAGCAGGTCGGGGCTGAGGCCTTGCCGGTCGACCCAATCAAAGACGGGCCGAAAGCTGGTGCCGCCGCCACCGGCGAGGTTCGTCGGGCGGCAAAACTGCTCCCAGGGTTCAAACCGGAAAGGGGCGCCTTGGCAGAGTTGGGCATCGCAGGGTAGCAGCGTGACACGGGCGCGGACTTGTGCCTTGAGCGCGTCGATTTCATCGATAAACTCCTGTACCTCCGTGTCCTTGATCGAGCCGGAGGTGTCCAAGGCCACCACCAAGTCGAGCTGGTGACTGCGCAGGCTTGGCCTGATGAAGTCTCCCTCACGGCGGGACGGTCGCGACCAACTGTAGTCATCGCGCGAGAGGCTATTCATATAGCGCGCCAGCAGCATGCGCCAAGGCAGTTGGGGTTGCAGCAGGTGGTCGATCATGCGCCGGAGCTCGCCGCCGAGCTTGCCCGCCTGCATCGCCTGCTGCGCCGCACCTGCCATTCGCTGCTGCCACTGTACCTGCAAGGTCTCGCGTTCGTCGGGGGTCAGTGGTGCAGGGGCGCCGGACCGCGGTGTTTGTTCCTGCTCTGACTCTGGCTTTGGTTGGCTGGTTGCTTGGGCTTGCTGCCTCTGCGGTTGGGGTTCATCCCGGTTGGTGGCGCCCTGGTCTGGTTCGTGCCGGGGTTGCCCTTGATCTCCAGGTTGATTCCCATTTTGTGGCTTCTTGGCCTGTTGTTCCTTGTTTTGCTGTTCCTTGTTTTGCTGTTCCTCAAGGGTTTGATGTTCCTCAAGGTCTCGCTCGTCCATCTGTCCCTGGCGGCCCCCGTCCTGGTTGTCTTGATCGTAGGCGTGCGTGTCGAGCGTCTCTGATTGGCTATTGTCGTCGATCAGCGGGTAGATCTCTTCGGCGGTCATGCCCTTGTACAGGGGCATGTTCAGCGCGTTGGGTGGCGGTGTCAGGCCGTCGTCGATGAGTAACGGATTGATGGCATAGTCGCAGGCTAAGTCCCACTTGTGCTTGATCCGGTGTTGGCGCCTGGCAAAGTGCGACAGCGCGCAGTGCAATGCCTCGTGCGCCAGCATGAATTGGGTCTCATCCAGTGTCAGCGCGTCGATGAAGTCTGGGTTGTAATAGAAGGAGCGGGCGTCGGTCGCCGTTGTCGGGCACCAGCCTGTATCCGCTGCCTTCATTGGCAATCGCAGCACCAAGGCGCCAAGGAAGGGTTTATCCAGAATCAGCCGGGTGCGGGCCGATGCGAGCTTGGTCTCGACGGCGCCGAGATCGGCGACCTTGTGCTCGGACATGTTGATCACTCGAAGACCTTACTGATTCGTCCAGCTGGTTTATCCGTCTCTTGGGTATGCGTCTAACTTGACTATTCGTACAGCATGACGTCGGCGACGGCCGATGCCCAGTCGGCGAAGGCGGGCACTTCGAACAGGTCGTTGCCAATGGCTCGGTGCAGATCAGACACCAACATCACGCCCATCTCGCGCTGCGGGAAGCGTCCGGCATAAATGAGGATGTTGTCGAGCATCTTTGCGCCGCCATCAGTGGTGTGTGCGCGGATGGCCCGACCGACCAGCGCGGCTGCCACGGCGTATTGTAGGTCGATCGCCATCGGAACCAATGCCTCGGCGCCGGTGCAGATTGCGTCCAGATCGGGCATCTGGTCGAGGCTGTTGACGAACGCGGTGACTTCAATGCCAGCGGTCGGACCGACGCAGGCCTGGAGTGTACCCTGCAGCAGTTGCTCTTCGTCTTGGAACTTTTGCAACGCCCGATGCGCGAACTCCCAGGAGCGCGGCGACGGGAAGGCGATCGGGTTGTGCGCCGGATCGAAATCAAACAGCAACTCCGGGCGAAAACGCAGGAAGGCGATGATGCGCTCGTCGATGCCGTTGGCATAGGCCCAGGCGACCCAGTCGTCCAAGTGCGTGTCGACCTCGAAGTGCGAGAAGCGATTGGCGAGCGGTGCCGGCATGCTGTAAGTGACGCCGCGGTCGCCCTGGCGATTGCCCGCGGCGAAGATGGCCCAGCGGTCAGGTACCTGATAATCGCCCAGCCGTCGGTCGAGAATTAATTGATAGGCCGCCGCGGAGACCGCCGGCGGTGCCGATGTAATCTCGTCCAGGAATAGGACCCCGGCCGGTGCATGGCGCTTCGCATCGGGAAGGATCGCGGGGATTGCCCACTCAACGCGGTCTTCGACGCGGAATGGGATGCCGCGCAGGTCGCTCGGTTCCATCTGCGACAAGCGGATATCAATGACGGGTACCTGATGTCGCGCGGCGATATGCGCCACCATCTGTGATTTGCCGACACCGGGGGCGCCCCACAGCATTACCGGCGTGTGATGGCCGTCGGCGGCGCTCGCGAACTCGCGATCCAGGACGCGTAACAACTGGGCGGGTCGCATCAGTAGCGGGGCTCCTCGTAAGCGAACGGACTGGCCTTAATGACGCCAAGCCGCTGTGTTCGGTGGGCGGGGACTGGCCGGGCGCGGGTTTTGCCCAGACCACGGCGGCCTGGCCGAGTCTCCAACCGATCGATGTCGATCGATCATTGAGGTTCAGACGGCTAATGCTTCTAGGTGGGACGTTGATCGGCATCGCACAAGGTCAGGCGACTCGCGGCGCGTCTTTCGTAACCTGCGTTGTTTGGGTCGCGCTTGCGGCGCGCGGAATCGGCTTGACAGATACTGGAATGCATTAGAAAAAAGCGGTATTCTTATGCGTTCAGTCGCCCCAGGCAGTATCCTAGCCAGGCATCGGCATCGCGACAATCCGCTGCGAATGCCGAGCTTCTATCCCAGTGGGGGGCGGTACCCGAGACCACTCGGAATCCAGAATCCGAAACCCGGCATCCAGAACCCGGCGAATTGGCTCCGAGGCGGCTCGGTGAATCCTCAAAGCCTAATACAACGAGAGATTGATTGGAGAGCGGAAATGAACCAATTCTACTATGACGCCGTCACCAAGATGGAGAACCTCGGCGTCGACGACGAATACATCCAGGGCTGGCAGTGCGGCTTCCTGCAGAACCCGAAGCGTGAGGAGCAGCGCCTGACCGAGGCGTACGAGGCCGGCTATACCGACGGTGAGGAGAAGAGCACGGACAACTTCGCCAACTGGGCCCAAAATTAAACGCTGCCAGAACGAAGCGCTGCCAGAACGAAGCGCTGCCAGAACGAAGCGCTGCCAAGACTAAGCGCTGCCAGAATTTAGCGCTGGGCTCTAAGCTCCGAGGTCTGTTTGCTCTTAAGCCACAAGCCGAGTGTGCCAGATGGCGGGTAACCCCCGCCTTTTTTGTGCCCGTCCCGCCGACTCTTTGGCGAGTAGAATGTTAGGACTCGTCGTCTTTTACTCTTCTTCGGATCGGAATTCATGGCCAATCCCGACTCATGCACCGTCCGCTTGCGCCAACTGCTGCAAGGCGAAGGCTGCCTGACCATGCCCTGCTGCTTCGATGCGCTCTCGGCACGCCTGATCGAGCACGCGGGTTTCCCATTAACCTTTATGAGCGGCTTTGCGGTCTCGGCGGCTCGCGCTGCGCTGCCCGACACCGGGCTGTTATCGGTCACCGAGATGATCGATCAAGGGCGCTCGATCTGCGATGCGGTGTCGATCCCGGTCATTGGCGATGGGGATACCGGACATGGGAATCCGGTCAACGTGCATCGAACCTTGGCCCAATATGCCCGCGCCGGCTTTGCCGGCATCATGATCGAGGATCAGTTGGCGCCCAAGCGCTGCGGCCACACCGGTGTGAAGGAGGTGGTCGAGCGCACCGAGGCGGTCCGCCGCATGCGAGCGGCAATTGCCGCCCGTGACGGCGGCTGCGATCTGGTGGTCGTCGCCCGCACCGACGCGCGCAGCGCACTAGCGTCAAGCCTGGGTGCCGAGCGCGCGATGGACGAGGCGATCTGGCGCATGCAGGCCTTCGCCGATCTCGGTGCCGACCTGCTGTTCCTAGAGGCGCCTCGCAGCGAGGCGGAGATGGAGCGGTTCTGCCGCGAGGTACCCGGGGTGCGTATGGCGAATATGGTTGAGGATGGCATCACGCCCATCGTGGCGCAGCGGCGGTTGGGCCGGATTGGCTATCGCATCGCGGCCTATCCGCTGACGCTGCTGTCTTGTGCCGTGCACGCGATGCGCGTCGCGCTGGCCGAACTTAAGACCGGCCAGAGCCCGTCATACCGGGTGGATTTCGAGACCCTGCGCGACATCGTCGGCTTTAATGCCTACGATGCATTACTTGCCGAATACGAACAGGAGCCGCCGCAGTGAACGACAACGGTTATCTCAAAGACCTGATCCTGTTGCGCAACGATCCCAGCAAGGTCGGCGCCGTGCGCACCGCCGCGCTGCATGGCGAGGTGGATGCGCAGTATGCGATGGGACTGATCTATGCCGAGGGCCGCGGGGTTGAGATCGATTTGGCGCAGGCCCACTACTGGCTTTCGCTTGCCGTGGATCAGGGTGACAAGGACGCCGACGAACTCCGCAATGTCGTCGGCAGTCAGATGAGCGACGAAGAATACGAGGCATCAAAACGGCTACGCGCCAGCGCCGCGCTGTCAATGCTGGGTTCGGATCGATCGCATTGACGATCGAGGGCCTCAATCCAGACCTCTCGGAATGAATACCGATTCCGACAGGTCTGAGATCGCCGTTCCGGCCAGGCCTCCATCGCTCTCGGGCGTCGCCTTCGTCGGCAGTTCTTTGCAGGCCGCCTAGCGAGGCGATGCCTAAGACCGCCGAGGATGCGGCGCTACGATTGATCTTTGGGCGTCTGCAGTTCGGCCAAGTGCCAAGTGCCGAGGGCAGGGAGCCGAGGATCGCGCTTCAAGGCAGTAGAGCGATGTTTGCGACCGTATTGTGACTGAAAACGCTGGCCCCTCCATGAACCCTAGGCTGAAGTCTTCCCGTCGGCTGCATAACGACTGCTGCGCGCTTGCCGCACACTAGGCCGATGTATTCAACACGACTTGCCCTTCTAATACTCATGACATCCAATCTAGCTATAGGCGGTCAGGACCATGGTCTGATCGACGACTTTGCGACCGGCGACGGCCGATCGCGCCTCGGCACGCCGTGGCGGCTGATCACCGACCGCGTGATGGGCGGCCTGTCCAATGCCGTAATGTCGATGCGGGAGGTCGATGGACGCCGTGCCCTGTGCATGCAGGGCGCAGTCAGCCTTGAGAACAACGGTGGTTTCATCCAGGTCAACCTTAGTCTTGCCAGCGACGGCTATTTTGACGCCAGCGACTTCGACGGTGTGCGGCTGCTGGTGCGCGGCAACGGCGAGACCTACAACCTGCATCTCAAGACCGCCGCCACCAGCATGCCCTGGCAGTCGTACCGGGCCGATTTCCAAGCCACCGACCAGTGGCGCGAGGTGCGGCTGCCCTTCGCCGGCTTCAAGCCGCATCGGCTGGTGCCGGCGCTCGACCTGACCCGCCTGCTGCGCCTTGGCGTTGTCGCCATCGGTCGTCCGATGCAGGCCGACCTTTGCCTTGCCGAGATCGGTTTGTATAGCGGCTAGGCGTGACCCTCTCTGCTCCCGAAGCTTCAGCTTCGCCACTTGAGCATTCACCAGCGCACTTGGCAGGCGCCGCATTCTCGCCACTCAGCGTCGCGAGCGCTTTGGTGTTGGCCTTGCGGATACCAGGCCCGGAGCCTTCGCACCAGATCATCCTGAGTCCGTGAACTAATGAACGCATTGATTCTCGCGGTCGCGATGAAGACGAACAGCGTCGGAGAACGGGCTTCATCCTAGATTCGGTCGTTGAACCACGAAGAGCACGAAGAGCACGAAGAGCACGAAGAGCACGAAGAACAAGAAGAGCTTTAGAAAGATAGGGAAAATTGGCAGCGCGCCCTCCAGGTGCG
>JGI12210J13797_10676157_pt1 | contig 34123 bp, 26 predicted proteins | sample ElkSlonscriptome_3_FD_13797 | JGI IMG/M metagenome (IMG submission 13797) | reverse complement strand
TCCGAATCCATTTCCGAGTCTGACTCTAAATCAAATGCCTCTGACGGTAACTCGTCAAAGACCTCTAGCTCTTCTTCAGTTTCGTCAGCACTCTCATCTTCTGAAGCGTCCTCAGGCATTTCCATCTCTGAGTCAGACGGTTCTAAACCTGCTTCACCAGCTCCTTGAGTGGATGCTGAAGTCGCGTCTTCGCACTCGCAGACGAGACCTTCCAAAAACTCCTGAGCCGCTACCACATAAGGCACAATGCGATCGTTGACGACTTCTAATACGTCACCAAGTTCGCGAACGTCATCCAGCAACTGGAGACCATCGACGTAGAGCGCATCGGTTGGATAATTCTCTAGAAACTCGATCAGAGAAACCTGATTGTCATCGCTAGCCGATAGAATTAGCCCTGCTCGAAGAGCCTGGATGTTAGCGTCGCCCGATCGCGTGCTAAAACGACGTCCGAGCTGAAATAGCGCATATTCCCCTGGCAGAGAGTAAGTAATGCTATCGATGGTTCGCAAGCTAACGGGTAGCTCTTCGTTGAAGATAGCCTGCACGTCGTCAGGATTTTGATCGGCGACATTGAAGATGAATCGGAGGTTTGGGGTTTGTTCTCCTGTTTCTGCGAAGTTTCGCAAGTCAGCGACATCAAACGACCGGGAGAGTCCTCCCAGGGTAATGATAACTCGCTCGGCTGCGATCGCCTGAGGCGCACTAGCAAGGGTACTAATGCCAAGCCCCGCCATCAACCCAGTACCGAGCAGCACCCGTCGAATAAAGCGCGGAATAAGCCCACGCCGAACTGCATGAATCATGATGATCTATACCAGCCTCAGAAATAACAACAGAAAATCCAGATCAAGCACGAGCATTGATTACTGCTGTTCCATCACAGATGCTTGCACCGCATTTTCATGAACCGACTCATTCTGAGCGGTTGTGTTGCAGGGTACTCTGTTGGGGCTAGAGACCAAGACTCCAGTGGTGGGTACGAAGCTAGATTCGTCTACCTCGACCTCAACGTCATCCTCTTCGCTAGTTTCATCTACCTCGACTTCGATTTCATCATCTTCTGCATCGATCTCAACCTCAAACTCTTCGCCGAAAGCTTCAACGGTAGGAGGTTCTTCACAATCACAGACCACACCTTGGAGAAACTCGACCGCAGTGGCGATCGCGGGTTCGATGCGCTCAACAAAATTGCTGACTTCAAAATAGACGTCTTCTAAGTCACTGATGTTGAGAGAGACTTCTTCCGTAGGGTAGGAATCGAGCAGCTCAAGCACCGAAATAGAGCGATCGCTTCCAGCGTCACTCACTGCTGTACGGATAGATGCTAGATCTCCGCTTGTGGCGGGATTGCTAATCACCTGATCCAGTTGAATCAGCACAAACTCTCCAGTAGGGCTTTCGAGAAACTCTTCAACCACTCGTGGAATCCGAATGTCGTCAACCAAAATGTCTTTGATAAACTCGGGAACCTGATCTACATCGTCGAAGAAAGTCTGAAGATCATCCGGAACTTCACCTGTTTCCGCAAACTGGCGAATTTCGCTAGCGCTAATGTTGAAGGTTTGCTCGTTGTAGATCAAGATGACTTCATCAGCGGCATGAGCTTCTCCAGCTCCCAAAACTAATGCGCTGCCTAGGCCCAGAGCGATCGCTCCACCTAGTTGAGGCAATCCAAGACGGCAATTAATGGGTTTCATGATGGGTGCTTGTATAAATTAAAAGACTTGAAAGGGATAAGCAGAAGCCAGTCGCTTTTTGGCTGAGCCGATTGTCTGAGTAGGGGGGCTCAGTCAATCTTGGCTGAGTTCTATATAGATCTTTTGTCAACAAGAGATCTATATAGGATATGTAAGCACCTTGGGGTCAATCGCTCAAATTTCCTTCACGTTTGGAAAGAAATGAACCTGCTTGCACCGTTCGACTGGCACTGTTAGCACTCTTTGATTCACTATGAGTCCAAGTTGAGACTTATCAATCACTCTCTCGGAAGATTAGACAACGATTAATTGCCAGCTCGTCCAAACGTCTCGGTCAACTGTCTGATGCGATCGCTCACGCCAGTGTTCAAAGCCTCTTCCCGAAAACGCCAGCCCCAGTTACCCGCAGCTTGCCCTGGGCTGTTCATGCGAGCATTCGTTCCCAACCCTAAGACATCTTGCATGGGAAAAATCGCAGCATCTGCGATGGAGCTCAGCGCCATTCGAATCAGATCCCAATGGATGCCATCCGAACTGATGCCTCCAATGTATTGGATCAGGCTTTCGCGTTCCCAGTCTTGCAGTCCCTCATACCAGCCAACGGTTGTGTTGTTGTCGTGGGTTCCTGTGTAGGCCAAACAGTTGCGCGTGAAGTTAAACGGCAGATAAGGATTGTCAGGGCCTGAGCCAAAGGCAAAGTGCAAAATCTTCATACCAGGAAAGCCGAAGCGATCGCGCAGTGCCTCTACGTCTGGAGTAATCACGCCCAAATCTTCGGCAATGATGGGCAGTGTCCCCAGCTCGTTCTTCAGTGTCTCAAATAGCTCGATTCCGGGAGCTTCGACCCAGTGACCGTTCATGGCCGTTGTTTCGCCCTGATTCACTTCCCAATAGGCTTGAAACCCTCGGAAATGATCAATGCGAATCAAGTCCATATAGTCCAGCAACGCCTGAAACCGCTGCATCCACCATTTGAAACCCCAGCTTCTCATCTCGTCCCAGTTGTAAATAGGGTTGCCCCAAAGCTGTCCTGTTTCACTAAAGTAATCAGGGGGAACACCTGCCATTAGTGTAGGAGCTCCTGTTTCTGGGTCAAGGCAAAAAATGTGGGGCTGCGACCAGACATCGGCACTGTCGTGAGCAACGTAAAACGGCATATCACCCATGATCGAAATGCCCCGCTCGTTTGCGTAGCGGCGCAAATCAGCCCACTGTTGATGAAACTCAAACTGCCAATATTTGTGATGTTCGATCTGATCTGCCAGCTTCTGCCGCCACAGCTCTAGGGCTTCTGGCTCTCGCTTGGCGATCGCATGATCCCAATCTGTCCAGCTCTTACCACCGTGGGCATCTTTGAGCGCCATGAAAAAGGCATAGTCTTCCAACCAAAAATGGCGGGCGTTGCTAAACTCCTGAAACGCCTGTCGTTGTTCCTCAGATGCTTGTACTTTGAACTGTTCTGCGGCCTTGATCAGGAGTGGAGCCTTGAACTCAATGACTGCGTTGTAATCAGTCGAATCGGCAGGGAAATCAGGGGCTCCGGACAGGTCTTCGTTGGTCACAAGTCCCTTATCTCGAAGCGTTTCCACACTGATCAGCATGGGGTTGCCTGCCATCGAAGAATAGGACATGTAGGGCGAATTGCCGTGTCCTGTCGGGCCAAGAGGTAGCACTTGCCAGACTTTTTGCTTACCAGCGGTCAGAAAGTCGATAAATTGATAGGCCGCGTGACCAATGTTTCCGATGCCGTAATGTCCGGGCAATGAGGTTGGATGTAATAAAATTCCGCTGACTCGACCTTTAAATGGCATAAAACCTGACGATCCTACGAACAACATCTGTGACGTTAACGCAATCTCACGATACTTCAAACCTCTCAACACTAGGGGTTAGGAGAGCCAGAAGTTGAAGACTGTAGAGTGGACGAACGTCTGAACACATATGACGATCGCCTCTTTTAGCAAGAGCACCATTAGCGTAGCTGCAAAGACTCTATCACGGCATTTTATCGATACTCATGAGAAGTAAGTCTGGTTTTAGATTTTCTCGAAAACTTTATGTCATCGACTCCCTACCATTGTTTCGATGTCTTCTGGAGCGGTAGGCAAGGCTTGGGTCAGCACATCTACCCCAGTCTCCGTCACCACAACATCGTCTTCGATGCGAATGCCCCGTACATCGCCAAACTGAGCCAGACGATCCCAATTCACACAGTCGCCATAGCGCGATCGCCGTTCTGGGTCGTTCAAAATAGCTGGAACCTGGTAGAACCCAGGCTCAATCGTAAACACCATGCCCGCCTCAATCGGTCGGTCGAGGCGCAAATAGCAAAGTCCAAAGCGATCGCTCCGTTGCCGTCCGGGCGCATAACCAGCCACATCACCTAAATCTTCCATATCGTGAACATCTAGCCCCAACACATGCCCGATTCCGTGAGGGAAGAAAAGGGCATAGGCATCGCGTTCAACCAGAGTGTCGCGATCGCCTGACAAAATTCCTAAGTGAAGCAATCCTTCCGTCAGGACACGAGCCGCCAAAAGATGAACATCTCGATATTCCACTCCAGGGCGTGCCTGCTCAATACAAACGTCATGAGCTGCCAAGACCACATCATATAGATCCCGTTGGGTTGGCGAAAACCGTCCTGACACAGGCCAGGTGCGAGTAATGTCAGAGGCCCAACCCATTTCTGACTCTGCCCCTGCATCTGCCAATAGTAAATCTCCGGGGCGCAGCGAATGATGATAGTGCTCATTGTGCAACACTTCGCCATGAACGGTAACGATGCTGTTGTAAGCGCAGGACATGTTGTGAGCTATCATGACAGCCTCAATCGCAGCTCGAACTTGGGCTTCTGTCTCGGCATTGAGAGTCGCGGCCATACCAGCTGTGTGAGCTTCGACTGATACAGCCACCGCCTTTCGAATTTCGGCGATCGCCCCCTCGTCCTGCTTCAGTCGCAGCGTCACAACGGCTTCAATCAGCTCCTGATCGAGCTGGGATTGAGGTGGTTTTGGACTGATTGTTCGCTGCAATACCTTGGACTGATATCGAAGCGTTGCTGCATCCTGAGCCGCAATCGTTGCCACCTGCTCCATTGATTTAACCCAAGGGGCGATCGCCTGCATTGGATGCACAGCGTCTGCCCCTATTTCCGCTGCCACTTCTTCTGGCGATGCCCCTGCCCCATGCCACAAAGCACTCGCTGCTGTTGGCGCGTCCATAAATAGTTCCATGCGACCCTGGTCAAGGGCGATCGCGGCCCCTTGCAAAGGCAAACCTGCAAAGTACAAAAAGTGGCTATTGGCCCGAAACGGATAGACATTAGCTGGAAAGTTACGAGATGAAGGCATCCCCGCCCACAACATCACAGGAGCAGGGTAGAGATCAGCGAGTCGTTTTCGCCGCTGTCGCAAGGTCGAGCTAAGAGGAGGAGCTTCAGCGAAAACCTCAGATTGAAGTTGAGCGTGGATCACAGGTTCAGTCACAAATGACATCTAGATTTTTAAGTTAGCGCGTTGAATGTGCAATGTTGGGTCGGACGATGAAACAAGCCTCAGACCTAACCTCCTCAGAATGAAGATATGTGATTATATAAAAGGTGCAATCGTTCCTGTATCGTCAAACATTAGCCTTTGTTGTATTCGTCTGCACCCTCATCTGTCACTCATTAATCTTGCTGGTTTTTGCAATCGCTGAAGTCTCGTTATTTTGTCCTGCTCTTGCTACAGGTGCCCGAAAGATTGCTTAGTGCATCCATTGCTTGCTGCATAGTCGAAGCGGTTTTCTATCGATCAATTCACAACAATGTAGGGCGTAGGGTTGACACGGAAGTTGAGTATTGAGTTTTACAATTCAGGACAAGCTTCCGAAAAGTTCCAACGTGTTTACAAAAATTTAGACTTAGGCCAAAGTAGTCTATACCTCTGATAGTAGGGGCTTTCAGCAAACTACTAAGCTGGCTATTTGATCGAAACTCGACTGAATTTCAGTTCTCGAAAATGATGTGAGACAAGATTAGGTGCTGCGAGTACAATGAGGAACCATTTTTTGTTTTGATGAGTACAAAATTGAGGGATAAAAATGCGGTGTCCCTTTTGTCAGTTCCCTGACAATCGAGTGTTAGAGTCTCGCTCGGCTGAGTCGGGTCAAAGTGTCAGGCGGCGGCGGGAATGCTTAGACTGCAAGCGTCGCTTTACAACCTATGAGCGAATTGAATTTGTTCCGGTCACGGTGATCAAATGCAATGGCGATCGCGAATCATTCGATCGCTCAAAATTGTTAAGGGGCATTGCACGGGCATGCGAAAAAACGAGTGTTGCGTCTCTTGAGCAGGAAAAATTAGTCGATGAAATTGAAGCAGAACTTCAGCAAAGTTCTCTTAGAGAAGTGAACAGTTCTGAAATTGGAGAACTAGTTCTCAATCAGCTGCGTCGCCTTAACGAAGTGGCATATGTTCGGTTCGCATCGGTCTATCAGAAGTTTCAAGGCATTAGCGACTTCATCGAAGTCCTCAATCATTTGCAACCTACTGAACTGTCAGAGCGCGATCGCCCCAATTCGGTTAGACCTGTTTCTACCCATTAGAGCCCCCTTAAGCATAAGCGTGTCGGCTCAAAGGCGTTCAGCATGCAAAGACTTTATATCAAGCTGAACATCATTTTTAGCTCAAATATCGCTTTTTAATGAGTGTTGAGTTTTTCTGTGTCTCGGCACGCTTGTGGGGGAAAGAGCTAGAATTTCACTAGGACTCTTTTCCAGAACTACGAATATGCGGTAGAATAGCTTTTCTGTAAGCCTGCACACGCATGGTGATTTGCCCATAAGGTCTAATCGTTGATTCATAGGCCAGCATTGCGCTGAAAAGCATGCTTGGGGCAGGGAAAAGAGGTTGCTCTCATATATGGGGTATGAGAGGTGCCGCGCTAGGACTTTCCTAGTGCTTTACAAAACTGCCTTGAAATAGGTATCAACACCGCGTAAACAGACGAACGGAGACACAAACCAGGAAATTCTTAGCATGGTCAATCAGGAAAAACCAGGAATTGGGTTTACACATGAGGATTTTGCCGCCCTTCTAGACCAATACGACTACCACTTTAGCCCCGGCGATATCGTCCCAGGCACAGTCTTCAGTTTGGAACCCAGAGGGGCTTTGATTGACATCGGTGCTAAGACAGCAGCGTATATTCCGATTCAGGAAATGTCTATTAATCGCATAGACAATCCCGAAGAAGTTTTGCAATCCAATGAGACGCGTGAGTTTTTTATTCTCACTGACGAAAACGAAGATGGTCAGCTGACGCTTTCCATTCGTCGAATCGAGTATATGAGAGCGTGGGAGCGGGTTCGCCAGCTTCAGACCGAAGACGCAACTGTACGCTCTGCGGTATTTGCGACAAACCGGGGTGGAGCCTTGGTTCGCATTGAGGGACTTCGCGGATTCATTCCGGGTTCGCACATCAGCACTCGTAAGCCGAAAGAAGATTTGATCGCCGAAGAACTGCCACTCAAGTTTCTTGAGGTTGACGAGGATCGGAATCGCCTAGTGCTGAGTCACCGACGAGCCCTTGTCGAGCGCAAGATGAACCGCCTAGAGGTTGGCGAAGTGGTGATTGGCAACGTTCGGGGGCTCAAGCCATATGGTGCATTCATCGATATTGGCGGTGTCAGTGGCTTGCTCCACATCTCAGAAATTTCTCATGACCACATTGACACGCCCCACAGCGTGTTTAACGTCAACGACGAAATCAAGGTGATGATCATCGACCTCGACGCCGAGCGCGGACGAATTTCTTTGTCTACTAAGCAGCTTGAGCCAGAACCAGGAGATATGGTGAAAAATCCTGACCTGGTCTACGACAAGGCTGAAGAGATGGCAGAACGCTATCGCGAGAAGATGCGTCAGCAAAGCCAAGCTAACAACGCTGATTATGCCGTTCAAGATAACGGGTCTGCTAGCCCAGAAGAAGTTGGGGTTGCAGCCTCGGTCGAAGAATAGGTGAGAAATGGGCTATATCTGAATGAATTATTTTAGTTGTTTGTCTTGATGGCTTATAGACATCGCTACTAAGAAATTCTTGTAAAGGGAGAGGTTGTCCTCTCCCTTTTTGTTGACTGTCTTTCATTACGACAGATACTTTATCCGTTCGAAGCAGCCCAAGTATCAGTCTGCATTGCACTGGGTTTGGCTGATAACGATACAATTTTTTTCCGGGAGGCTACTACTTTGATCACAATCCGCTGTGGTGAGCATTCATTTCCCAATATTCGTGCGGTAGTTTTTGATAAAGATGGAACGTTAGCTGATTCCGGTGTGTTCTTGCGTCAACTCGGCCAGCGACGAGCACGACTAATTGATGCAAAAGTCCCAGGAGTCGATCAGCCATTACTCCTGGCTTTTGGGATCGAAGGCAATGGTCTCAATCCAGCAGGACTCATGGCGACTGGAACTCGTCAGGAGAACGAGATTGCGGCAGCAGCATACATTGCTGAAACGGGTCGAAGCTGGACAGAATCCATGGCGATCGCCCAATCAGCGTTTGCAGAGGCCGAGCCTTCGAATCAGCCAAAAGCTCCTCAGACTCCTATTTTTAAGGGGGCTAGTGATTTAATTCAAACCCTCAAAACGAATTCCTTGAAATTGGGAATTCTTTCATCTGATACAACGGCTCATGTAGCTGAATTTGTTCAGTATTACGAGCTAGGCTCAGCGATTGATGTGGCGATGGGTACGGATTTACCTCCAGCAAAACCTGACCCAACGCTACTCCACCACATCAGCCAAAAATTGGACGTTTCTCCAGATTCCATTCTTGTTGTAGGAGACTCAACCGTAGATGTTCAAATGGCTCATCAAGCAGGAGCCGCAGGCTGTATTGGCGTAACGTGGGGATGGAGCAGTCCTTTAGATTTGGCGGATGCAGAGGCGATCGCTCATCAGTTTAGCGATATCCAAGTCGCACATTCGTAAAGTGTGCAGGAGCCTCTCAACCTCTTTCACAGTACGAAGGAACTCTCTCAGGTTTAGATACCGCTACTGTTTAAGAACAGCTGGATAATTGCATTTTCACAGCAGAGATCAAATTCGTTTCTCTGATTGAGAGAGTGTTATGCTGATTTGAACAAAAGAAGGGTGTAGAACTACCCATCGTTCTCGGAAACTTACTGGGAACAGAAAAGTTTGGAGAGTGGAAACACTCTTGATTGTGGAGCGTCTTTGTGACTTTGGTAAGCATTCTAACCAGATTCATCAATCTGTAGAAGGCTCAGCCGCTGTCGTCGCTCCTATCTACCTGTTGTGTGTGAGTTCTAGTTTAGAGAGGTTACTTCTTTGTCTCGGCGTTACCTGTTTACATCCGAATCCGTTACCGAAGGTCATCCAGATAAGATTTGCGATCAAATCTCAGATACCATCGTTGATACATTATTGGCTCAAGACAAGGGGAGCCGAGTTGCGGCAGAAGTCGTCGTGAATACTGGCCTAGTGCTCATCACAGGCGAGATTTCGTCTCAAGCCCAGGTCAATTACGTCAACCTTGCACGACAGAAAATCAGAGAGATTGGATATACGGACGCGACCAACGGCTTTTCTGCAGATAGCTGCTCCGTCATTGTCGCTCTCGATGAGCAATCTCCAGATATTGCCCAAGGAGTCGATCAGGCTCACGAGCAGCGGGAGACTTCGAGTGACGAAGAATTAGACCGCATCGGTGCAGGCGATCAGGGCATCATGTTTGGCTTTGCTTGCAATGAAACCCCCGAATACATGCCGATGCCTATCAGCCTTGCTCACCGCATGGCTCGTCGGCTGTCAGCTGTTCGTAAATCAGGTGCGCTGCCTTATCTCCGTCCTGATGGCAAAACTCAAGTGACCATTGCCTACGAAGACGGTAAGCCCGTTGGCATTGATACTGTCTTAATCTCAACTCAGCACGCTCCTACGATTGATGAGCTGACGACGGATTCAGAAGTGCAGGAAAGGATTAAGTCTGATCTTTGGGAAGCTGTCGTACAGCCTGTTTTTCTGGATATCAACGTCAAGCCTGATGATAGTACGCGCTTTCTTGTAAACCCCACAGGAAAGTTCGTGATTGGCGGGCCTCAAGGGGATTCGGGACTGACAGGGCGCAAGATTATTGTGGATACCTATGGAGGGTACTCTCGTCACGGCGGCGGCGCATTTTCTGGCAAAGATCCCACAAAAGTTGACCGCAGTGCAGCCTACGCGTGCCGCTATATTGCCAAAAATATTGTGGCGGCAGGGCTTGCTGAAAAGTGTGAAGTTCAGCTCAGCTATGCCATCGGAGTTGCACGACCCGTCAGTATTTTAGTCGAAACGTTTGGCACAGGCACAATCGAAGACGATCGCCTACTTGACTTAGTAAAACACAACTTTGAACTTCGTCCTGCGGGCATCATTCAGACCTTTAAGCTGACAAGTCTGCCCTCCCAGATGAATGGCCGTTTTTACCAGGATGTCGCGGCTTATGGACATTTTGGCCGAAATGACTTGGATCTGCCCTGGGAGCGTCTTGACAAAGCTGAAGTTCTACAGGAACAAGCAAAAAGTCTATTCTCTCAAGCGATCGCCTAATCCTAACGGCAAACTGAGACCGTAAAATCCAACAACACGAACCAGTAGCACTGTCCTCTAGAGGGTGCTACTGGTTTTTTTGCGAAAAATATCAGTTTTGAGACAGAGGAAAACAACCTCCTTGAAGAGCCTTGATCCAGGTCTGTCTCCTAGAGACCGATGTCTGAAATTCAGTCTTACCTTTTCTCTTTACCCTACTCGTCAACCTGTTCAACGATCCAATCTAGATAAGCGGACTGCCCAGCCACAATCGGCAACGCAATGATTTCAGGCACGTCATAGCTGTGTAGATCTTGAATCTTCGCCCGCAGATTTTCAAATCCCTTAAGGTTGGTTTTAATGATGAGCTGCCATTCTTGGTCTCGACATACCTGCCCTTGCCAACGATAAATAGATCGCACAGGTGTACAGGCTACGCATGCCGCCAACCGTTGCTCAACTAAAGCGTTGGCGATCGCCTCAGCTTCCTGTTCGGATGCGGTGGTGACCAAAACTATCCCACATTGGTGCTCAGAATGGTGGTTAGACTCGGGCTGGATTGCATCTGTCATCAAGCCATGCCGTGAGGAGCGCGCGCAACCAGTTGAGATGCGACCTTACTGTGGCTCAGGCGATTGTAAGTAGCCTGACTAAGCGTCGATGATACAGCGGCTTTACCCACGTCCGAAGTCATTTTGCGTTTGGAAGCTACAGCAGACTGAGTGCTTGTAGAAAGCAGATTGAGATACTGTCGGGTCGAATCAGGCAACAACGCTTGTTCATATTTCGTTCCACACAGACGCACCCCTAGCAACTTCGCATCATGAAGATTGGCCTGGGTCAGATCTGCTTGACTCAAATCGCTCCAGTCTAAGTTGGCGCGATTGAAGCACGCGTCCTTTAAATCAGCTTGGCTGAGATTTGCCGACATCAACTTTACGCCTCGAAGTTTGGCTGCAGATAGATTCGTCGCTCTCAAATTCGCCTCTTCTAAATTCGCTCCGCTCAGTTTCGCTTGGCTGAGATTGATCCCGCTCAAATCCACTCCACTCAGATTCAACCCATTGAGGAATGCACGAGTGAAGTTGACATTAGACAAGAACGCTCCTTGCAAGTTTGCTCCACTGAGGCGCGCACTGTTCAAGTTGGCCCAGTTGAGATTGGCTCGGGAGAGGTCAGCGCTGCGAAGGTTAGTGCCCTTTAATTGCGCACCACACAAGTTAGCAGATTCTAATCTAGCGCCTCGTAGATTGGCGTAGCTCAAATTTGCGCCACTAAGTTTTGCTAATCTTAAATCTGCCTTGACCAAAAAAGCTCCCTGCAAATCAGCTTTAGTCAAATCTGCATCTTCGAAAATGCCATCGCTGAGCTTGGCATATTGTAAGTTTGTCCAGTTCAGAAAAGCTTCTGAAAAATTGACCCGAGTGAGAAATGCTCGTTGTAAATTAGCACCAGTTAAGTTGGCTCCTGTTAGGTTGATGCCAATAAGCGTCACACCGCTCAAGTCTGCACCTTGAAGGTTGACTCCAACAAATTCTCGTTCCCCAGCTTCATAGAGCCTCAGCAAATAACTGACATCCATCATCTCGCTCCTAACAGCTAGTCACCTACAGTTCTTTCGATTTCTAAATTCGATTCCTAAAAGATATTCTTGTAGACGTTTATTTGGCTTATTTTGTGTTTTTTGCGTCAATGCGCTCTACGTCGACTTGAAACTCTGACGAGAACATCTCTGCCTACAAGTTAGAAGAAGTTTCCATGAAGTGGAGCAAAGATTAAAATAGCTTGATATCTTGAGGAGATATTCCAAAACAGCCTCATCGTAGGAAACAGAGGCTTCATACTCGTTTCGCAAGCAATAGTTTTGCTCCCTAGCAAGTTAGAAAAGAATGCAAACGATGAGCCGAGACTCAGAGCCAATTTAAGTTAGAAATTGTTACCCTGCGAGATTCAAAATCTACTAAATTTGACGAAAAAATAATTTTTAAAGCAATAATATTAAATTTTTATAAAAAACATGTTGGTATGCAAACTCTTTTTTGAGGCTGCGCAGCGTTTTTTCCAATGCCATCCTCCTATTGGGTGAGATATCAACGTTTAGTTATTCAAAATTGACTCAGAAGACGAGGTTGACTAACTAAACCGGAGACTTTTGACAACGCTTTTACAGTGACGAAGTGTTGTACTTTTGCATCAGAGTTTTTGCGGTTTTTATTGTTTTATTGCCTTTTATTTCATTACCTTCCAACCTCACCAAAATCTAGATAGACAAACGCGACTTGAATTGTTTTTGTGACTGTTGCCCAGATTTTCAGTATTTTCTGCGTAAGAATTGAGACAGAATTCTGTAGAATCAAGCTGTTCTGTCGTGTCTAGCGGTATCCTTCAACACCATGTCCGAGTCATCCTCCCAGGTCTGTATCATCCTCGGAACCCGACCAGAGGCAATTAAGTTAGCGCCTGTCATTCAAGCCTTTCAGCAATGTTCTGAAATGAAGACCCGCGTCGTGCTAACAGGGCAACATCGAGAAATGGTCACCCAAGTGATGGAGTTGTTTGACTTGGAGGCTGATGACGATCTAGATATCATGCAGCCTCAGCAGACTCTATCTGACATTACCCACCGCAGCTTGAAGGGATTGGAGCAGCTGTTTCAAGCATCTATGCCTCGTTTGGTCTTGGTACAAGGAGATACAACGACAGCTTTTGCAGCGGCGATCGCCGCCTTCTATCAGAAAATTCCGGTTGGGCATGTTGAAGCCGGACTTCGTACCAACGATCTATTCAACCCCTATCCGGAAGAAGCTAACCGACGGCTGATCTCACAAATTGCTCAGCTTCACTTTGCGCCCACTCCAGCAGCAGTAGACAACTTACACAAATCTGGAGTGATTGGTGCGGTTCATCACACAGGAAATACTGTGATTGACTCGCTGCTGTCGGTTGCCAATCGTGAACCCGACTGTCCTATTCCAGGGCTTGCATGGAACGACTATCGAGTTTTATTAGCCACGGTTCATCGCCGCGAAAACTGGGGACTGCCACTCCAAGCGATCGCAGATGGCTTTCTCAGAGTGCTTGACGCGTTTCCGGATACGGCACTATTACTTCCTTTACATCGCAATCCTACGGTTCGCGAACCGCTCCGAGCGACTTTGGGTGAGCATCCTCGTGTGTTTTTAACCGAACCTCTCGACTATGGAGAACTCGTGGGCGCAATTCAGCGCTGTCATTTACTGTTGACGGATTCTGGTGGATTGCAAGAAGAAGCGCCTAGCTTAGGCAAACCTGTCTTGGTGCTGCGCGACACGACCGAAAGGCCTGAGGCGATCGCCTCAGGCACGGCTCGACTCATTGGGACAGAGTCTGACCGGATTGTTTCGGAGACTTCTCGTCTGTTGACAGATGATGCGGCGTATCAGCAGATGGCAACCGCCATCAATCCGTTTGGAGATGGGCAAGCGGCTAGTCGAATTCTCTCGATCAGCAGCTCATTTTTAAACTCGGGTGACGCTTAACCTAAAGGACGAGAGCTTATTCTTCTGGAGGAAGCTCTACATCGGGATTTGGCTGATCGAGCAACTCACCTTTTGAGCGTTTTAAGTCTTTCCAAAGACCTTTGATCTGCTGATAAGCGTCGAGACTCGGAAGCTTTCCTCCGGTTTCAAGAGAACAGATGAAGGCCACGCGTTGAGCAAATTCCTGTAGATTGGCGTTGAACGCCAGTTGTTGGGGGGTGAAGTCTCCGTAGTAGCGAGCACGAGGAAAGAAAAAGTTCTCTTTCTGAGATGAGCCAGAGCGATCGCCCTCGGGCTTTGGAGACTCGGGATTGGATGGATGGTCGGCCAAGGTCTTCACTCCTGCACGATGTGGACAGTTGGAACAAACGAAACGATAAACAAATGATTGGTTAATCGGTTATCTATTAGGATAAAGCCAGCGTTTAGCTTGAAACGGAAGGATACCAGATTGACTCAACGTCTTGGGCGATCGCATCTGCATTTCGTCGCAATTTTGAGGAATTTTTGCCTTGTAGAGTGACCGTAACATGTCCTAGCTTTCGTCCGGGGCGAGCCTCGGTTTTGCCATACCAATACACATGGGCATTGGCAATGCGCTCTAGAGCTGTGCGTCGTTCTTGATAGTCTGATTGACTCACCTCAAATCCCAATAGGTTAACCATCACTGCCCCTGCACAGCACATCTGAATTGAACCCGGAGACAGTCCACAAACGGCACGAAGTTGCTGCTCAAACTGGGACGTTTTGCAAGCATCCAGAGTGTAGTGTCCCGAGTTATGAGTACGAGGGGCAATCTCATTGACCAGCAGTCTACCTTCAGCCGTCAAAAAAAATTCAAATCCAAAAATGCCAATGACTTCTAGCTCGTTGAGTACCGTCTGAGCGATCGCCTCTGCCTGCTGCGCAACATCAGTCGGAACATCGGGTAACACCATTACACGACAGCAAACCTGGTTTTCCTGCTGTGTTTCTACAACGGGATAAACAACTACGCTGCCATCGGCAAAACGAGCCGCCATTACAGCCAACTCGCGCTCAAACGGGACAAAAGCCTCTAACAACCAATCTACCTCAGGCTGATTGTCCAATACACTCTGAACCTCATTAGCCGATCGCAACACGTGGGTTCCTTGGCCGTCGTAGCCATGCCGACGAGCCTTGAGCACCACAGGGAATTGAAAGGAAGGTGGCAGAGAACTATCTGAGCGGGAGCGATCGCCCCAAGCTTCAAATTCCGGTGTTGCAATGCCTAAATTACGAAAAAACTGCCTCTGATGATATTTATCCAAGAGCGGCGCAAGAGCAGATAATCGAGGCGCAAACTTGACACCCTGCTCAGCCAAAGATCCTAATGCTTCGAGATCGACAAACTCATTTTCGAAGGTAATGACATCACATTGCTGAGCCAGTTGAGCCGTCGCTTCAGCATTGGCGATCGCGCCCAAGATCGTTTCTGCCGCCACTGCTACTGCGGGGTCAGATCGCTTCGGGGTTTGCACGACGAGATCGATACCCAAATCGTGGGCAGCTTTTCCCATCATCCATGCTAGTTGGCCTCCACCCACTACTCCAACTCGCTGCCCCATCGACCTTTCCTCTCTTTTATCGTCCAAATTCAGCTTTTTGCACCTTGATGCAAGGTTAGCTACAGCCATTAGCCTTAGGACATAGACGTTTTTGTCCTAAATAAGCTGACTACAGCTATACAACAGCTATACAACTGAATTAAAGCATCTTGCCCCCTGTTCTTGTGAAATATCTATCCTGTCCTAAGCAGAAAAATTTTCGTAGAGGCATCGCAGTGCGATGCCTCTACAAGAGAAAACCCAAGGCTGGATTTTGCCCAATCATTCTTGTGCTGTGCAACGCCGAAAAATCAATCTGTTTTGCTCTGAGCCAAGCTTTGGCGATCGCCGAAGCCAGTCGTTAGTCTTAATTCTTCGGTCGGATGTGTAGCGCTAGCGTAACGCATCGAATCCTGACTGAGGGTGCGTTATAGCTCCGCCGAATGGCACCCTACGCGGATGATTATTGATGTCCATCGACTTACCCGCATCTAAGAGATATCACACTAACTTAAGTTTTATACCCACAGGCAATCGAAGGGGTGCGACATAGAGCGATCGCACAGGATATGCCAAGAGAACACAAAATGTGTTGCTGACGCACAGCTCAGATATACGGATCAAAAGCTGAGAGTTCCATCTTCAGAACTCCGCCTCGACGCTGAAGGTTGATCCTCACTCTCTGAGACAGGTGTTTGCAACATTTCATTTGAATAGGTTTCAGATGCCGGAGGATCCATGAATTCAACGAGAGTGCCGTGAGCTGTAACCGCCTTGGCGATCGCATCCATCCGGCGAGCCTGATCACGACGAATAAGTGGTTCTGTGTTGCCGAGACCAGGAGCATTCCAGCGATCGCGCCGCACATCCCAATAGCCCATGACTCGTGCCCACAAAATGGCATCCTCTCCGTGTCGCCCTTGGCGATAGGCTTCAGCCATCCATTCTGCATAACCGGGTTCTCCGAGAGCAGCTAAAGGAGATTGATTGGCTAAGTCAATCCCGTTGAGCACTTCAATCAAGTTCAACGAAATCCCTGCTTTTTCAGCTCGATGTTGAATCGCACTAACCTGCTGGCGCAATCGTCGAAGCTGCTTGCGATCGGCTTCCTGTGGGGAACTTGCTCCGTGTTGATAAGAAAATGTTCCCAAGTTCCAAACTCCATTACCTGGATCGGTATGTCCCCGATAGAAAGACGTGTAGCCTCCGTCTGCTGTGCGAGTTCCTTCCGCCCCTCCAACAGCCTTAGCAACGAGCGAATCACTGCCTCCTACAAATAGCGCCTCCAAATCGTAATCGCTAAAGGAGCGAATTTCAGGCTGACGCCGCAATAAACGCATGGGGTTCAAACGGCTTATAGAATCACGAATATCAAGGTCAAAGCTAAGAAAGCCAGAGGAATTGTTACTTGTTGCATCAGAGTGAGTCGCTGAAGCGGGTGCTCCTCCAGATGCAGGAATCTCGCCACTAGATTGTGTTGCACCAGAGCCTGATTGGCCTGCTATCTCAGGTTCTGGCGAAAATTCTGATGGGGACGACACTGTCGGCAGAAAAACGACAGATGAAAGCAGCCCTAGAGCCTGAAGACAAAACAGAACAGATCCCAACAGCAGAAGTGGCGATAACCTAACGACGAAATGTTTCATGCAGCAGCTTAGCAAAAAAGGCTGGGACAGTCCCAGGATAAAGGTTTCACCGAGACAAGCCCAACCCAAAGATCACAGGTGTTCTCAGAGAAAGAGTGAATGGCGATCGCTCTTTCTCCTTCTCTAATATAGTACATATAAACCATAAATTATTTCATAGATTCCAGTCCCTTCAAACTAAGAAGCCGAAGCTGCTTGAAGAGACATGCCCGCAATGCAAAACTAAACCAGTCGTTATTCCACAAGATGGTTTTGTAGTGTGAAACGCACTAGCTCTGACCGATTGGTGGTTTCTGTCTTGCGGAGTAAGCTACTCACGTATTTTTCAACAGTGCGTGGGCTTAAATGCAGTTTGCCGCCAATCTGAGCATTGGAAAGACCTTCTGAAAGGAACTCCAACACCTCTCGCTCACGGGGCGTCAAGTCCAGCGTGTTGACGGTCACAGCAGAAATTGATGAAGTCGCTCCACGGGTTTGCATAGGGGCAACCTCATCTTCATTCAACCGGACTCGCCATTCCGACTGAATGAGCTGCGATCGCTCTAACAAATTTCGCACCACCGCCCCCAGCTCTTCGAGAGCAAAAGGTTTAGGTAAATAAACATCGCACCCAGCTTGATATCCTCGAATGCGCTCTTCCATCGCGGTACGCTCTGTCAGAAAGATTACTGGCAAGAGCCGAAATGCAGGTTGACGCCGTACCTCCTGCACAAGCCCGTACCCATTCATGCGAGGCATTGTAATATCAGTAATCAGCAAATGAGGCTGGGACTGCTTTACCTGCTCCAGAGCAACCAAACCGTCTTCAGCCGTGATGACAAAATATCCAGCAAGTTCTAGGAAATCTGCGATCGCCAGTCGAGTTCCAAGATCATCATCAGCCACGAGAATTGTCAGAGACATAGGTGAATGACCAAGCTAAGCGACCAAACCAGAATCAAAATATATTTAATGTCAACACCGTTATTATCCAGGTGAACAGAAAGTCAAATCGTGACAGATAGACAGCGATACCCTACTTTTAATAACCTAATTTAAACTTCAAAGCAGAAAGACGAAGTGTGTTAGCACCTGTACAGGACTACATTTTTGTTTATCAAATGTTCTTATTCTTAACAATAGCAGGCTTCAACAATCACTGACGAATAGGCGATCGCTCTTGCGAACCGCTACTCAGCAGAGACAGAATCTTAGCTGAGAATCAGTGAAGAACAGACAGCACAAAAACTGACACATATACTTTTCAAATAGGTGCCAGTTCAGTACAGAGTCTAACTGAGGTTTTATATCTCTGAATCTGAATCTCCCTCAGATGATGTTCTAATTTCATAGAACTTTACAGCAATGAGTACAGACAATGTTGAAAAACTTTACAGAGAAGCTAACCGTGATAATATCTGTGAGGTCAGGAGCATAGCTCGCCGCTGAAAAAACGCTAACAGAAATTACGACTACATTTAGGCTCTGCGGTTGAGATTCTGCAATCGAGGAGGCAGCTAGGAGTGCAAGGATCGTTAAGAACAGTCCAAGGACAACTTCACCAACGTCGCATCTCTACCGAAGCGATTCGAGTGGGTGTCATTGGAGTCGGCAACATGGGACAGCACCATACTCGCATTCTAGGACTGCTGAAAGACGTCGAATTCGTAGGTGTTGCAGATGTCAATATTGAGCGTGGCCTAGATATTGCAGGCAAATATCAGGTTCGTTTTTTTGAGGACTACAAAGCTCTCCTCTCTCATGTTGATGCGGTTTGTGTCGCTGTTCCGACACGCCTCCACTACGATGTCGGGATGGCTTGTCTGGAAGCTGGAGTCCATGTTCTGATCGAGAAGCCTATTGCCGCCAGCATCTCCGAAGCCGAATCGCTTGTCAATGCTGCCGCAGAAGCTCACTGCATTCTCCAAGTCGGTCATATTGAGCGCTTTAATCCAGCGTTTCAGGAGCTTAGCAAAGTTCTCAAAACGGAAGATCTGCTGGCGGTTGAAGCCCATCGAATGAGTCCTTATTCGTCACGAGCCAACGACGTTTCTGTCGTGCTTGACCTGATGATTCACGACATTGACCTGCTGCTAGAATTAGCAGGCTCATCGGTGTCCAAGCTTACTGCCAGTGGTAGTCGTGCATCCAATTCTGGACATCTAGATTACGTTACGGCAACCTTAGGGTTTGCGAACGGGATCGTTGCAACGCTGACGGCTAGCAAAGTGACTCATCGAAAAATTCGCCGTATCGCCGCCCACTGCAAGAATTCTCTGACAGAAGCAGACTTTCTGACCAACGATATTCTCATCCATCGTCAGACAACCGCAGATTGCTCCACCGATTATGGACAGGTGCTCTACCGCCAAGACAGCTTGATTGAGAAGGTTTATACCAGCAATATCGAACCCCTCCATGCAGAATTAGAACACTTTGTAAGCTGCGTCAGGGGAGGAGATCAGCCCTCTGTTGGTGGAGAGCAAGCTCTCAAAGCACTCCGGCTTGCAAGCATTATTGAGCAAATTGCCTTAGATGGCGGTATGTGGAGTTGCGATAACGATGCAGTTTCACTAGCAGATTCAGCTATAGCTGTATAGCAGACAGCTGAATTTGAAACTCGACCTTTAGGGCAGATAGAAGAAAGGTGTGAGGTTTACTCAGTTTCAACGAGGCTGACAAGCTCGTCAGGCTTCATCTTTTCATATTTTTCAAAAGGCTGATGAATCCAGGGATTGTCTGGCAAAAAGTCCACATAGTAGTCTGGTTTAATGACTGAACAGCCCTTATACCAAAGCACGGCTGTGCGTACTTCTTCGATATAGAAACCATAGTGGGAGTGAAGCCAATCAACCGATCGCTGCAGAGTTATTCCAGAATCAGCGAGATCATCGACCAATAACACGTGGCTCCCTATATTTGCGGTGGTCATCGCTAGATCTCGCGAGAAGGTGAGAGAGCCTCTGACTTGATTGTTGGGGCCACCATAGGAAGACGTCGCCATAATCGCAAGGGGCACATCGTAAATACGTGTGAGCGTATCGCCAATGCGAAGCCCTCCTTTGGCAATACAGACAATTTGATTGAATGTCCACTCAGACCGATGAATTTGAACTGCAAGCTGTTCAATTTTGGTATGGTAGTCTGCCCAAGACACATAAACATCCGACATGACGGCTCGCCCTTGCTCAAAAGATTGCATGACAAATCATTGCGATAACGCGTTGGCTAGCAATGCTCAATGCGATAGCCAATCGTGTAATACACAATGACAAGCATCATACAACTCGCAACGGGCTTCTAGACAGGGATTTTGCCCAAAATGAGCACAAATCTTGGAAAATCAAAAATAACGTTTGCGGTGAACCCAAATTTATGACTTCATCTCCTCGTTCATCTGAGGCGATCGCCCCGAAGCGCCTAAATTTTTTAACGAAGCTGGCTTTTGGTGCCGGCGACATGGGTACAGGCATGACCGCTAATTTAGTCGCGTTTTCGTTTCTCGCATTTCTCACGAATGTAGCGGGCTTGAGCCCAGGTAAAGCTAGTCTGATTTTGGTGATTGGAAAAATTTGGGACGCTATTAACGATCCCTTGGTGGGATTTTTGAGCGATCGCACTCGTTCTCGCTGGGGGCGACGGCATATCTGGATGCTGATGGGCTCCATTCCCTTTGGAATTAGCTTTGGACTCCTGTGGTTTGTCCCTGGCTCTGGAATCTCTGAAAATCTGAAATTTGCCTATTACTTAGTCGTATCTATTATCTTTTTCACCACATACACCACGGTCAACCTGCCTTATGCGGCTATGACTCCAGAACTCACCCAAGACTACGACGAACGCACGACCCTCAATAGTTTTAGACTAGCGTTTTCTCTCACAGGAGCGATCTTGGGTTTGGTGTTGGGAGCGGTGATGGCTCAGCTCATTCCTGACGACCCGCGACAGCAGTTTTTTGTTTTAGGAGTGACTTGTGGAGTCATTAGCATTTTGCCCCTTTATTTATGTATTTGGGGCACTCGTTCTCATGTAAAAACCGGCGAAGCAGCTCTGCAAATTGAGGACGATTCCGACGCTAACCTCACGGTGAAGCAGCAGTTCAAAATTTTGCTGAACAACCGTCCCTACCTTTTTGTGATCGGGATTTATCTCACGTCCTGGCTAGCGCTGCAGATTACCGCGACGATTATTCCGTTCTTTGTTGTGAACTGGATGCAGCTCGACTCCTTCTTTCTCGTTGCTCTAGCCGTTCAAGGAGCTGCTATTCCGCTGCTTTTTGTATGCAGCGCCATCAGTCAAAAGTTGGGAAAGCGAGGACTTTATGGATTGGGTATGGTGGCGTGGATTCTGATTCAAAGCAGTTTGTTTTTTCTACAGCCAGGGCAAACTACGCTGCTTTATGCCTTGGCGTTAGCTGCAAGTTTTGGAGTCGCAACAGCCTACGTCGTGCCTTGGTCTATGCTGCCTGATGTCATTGAGCTCGATGAGTTGAGAACTGGACGGCGGCGAGAAGGAGTCTTTTATTCATTCATGACACTGCTCCAAAAGCTCGGGTTGGCATTAGGAATCTTTTTGGTGGGACAAGCGCTAGAGTTTGCCGGTTTTGTTTCTGCTACACCCGGAGAAGCACCTCCGCCCCAACCTGAGTCGGCGCTGCTAGCGATTCGAATCGCGATCGGCCCGCTCCCGACTATATGTTTAATCATTGGGTTAGTGCTGGTGTATTTCTATCCGCTGACCCGTCATGTTCATGCCGATATTTTGCTAAAGCTGAACGAAAGAAAACGCCAAGCCGCCTTGGATAAAGAGCAAGAAGCGAATTAAAGCACAGCTTTGAGATTCGATCCGAGAAGGGAGATTTCTAAAGAGATCCCCAACGCTAAATGGCCGTTTAGGATGGCTAAACATCGCACCAGGGTATTCCGTGGGACATATTTTTACTCGACAAAAACCGTATTCGACGATACCCTTCTTGGGTCTGAACCCAAATCACGATAGGATTAAAACAATCTGACAGGTGTCAGACTAAAATTTTATAGATCTTGGGTCTAAGTCAATGGGAATTGCTGACTGCTTAGGTAGTAGCCTAGCAATTCACTCGTGGGTTAGTCGTTTACGTACTGAGGGTATATGAAAAGATTTGTTTCTGGTATTCTTGCACTGCTTCTGGTCTGTGTAGTGGGTCTGACGGGCTGCTCCTCCGCTACACCCTCTGGTCTTTCGGGTGACTATCGACAAGATACGTTGACGGTTATAGATAACCTCAGAACAGCCATCAATCTGCCTCAAGATGCGCCTGAAAAGCCTGAAGCTCAGGCTCTTGCTCGTCAGAACATCAACGATTTCTCAGCGCTCTACCGCCGCAATACTTCTGTAGAGCGGTTGAGTTCTTTCACTACAATGCGTACAGCTCTCAACTCCCTGGCAGGGCATTACACCTCTTATCCCAATCGCCCAGTTCCTGACAAGCTGAAGAACCGATTGGAAGTGGAGTTTGGTCGGATTGAATCAGCATTGCGGCGCGAGGCTTGAATCTGAAGTATATAGCTACAGCCAGTAGTCTTAGGACATAAACATTTTTGAACCCGAGGAAATCTTAACCCTCGGGTTTTATAGCAATGCGCAGATAGGTTAGGACAAATATTGATGGAGAAGCCGCGCGGTGCGCGGCTTCTCCATCAACTATTGGTTTTATATCAGCGCGTAGCACTATATTGTCTTTCTGAAACGCCGTCTTGACTTCACTTTTTTCAATCGTGCGAGTCATCCTGTAGCGAGTTCTCTATCCGGACGAAGGAACACTTGCATCGAAAAATCTAGTAGAGCTTGTCTTGCATGACGTAAGGCTGATCGCTAATTTTGAGCAAGAGGTTGAGACAAGTCGGATGTTGCTGTGCATCTTCACGATTTTCGGGTGGCTATCGAAACGGCTTCAGTCAAGGATATTGCGAGGGCGATCGCCCTCTTCACTAATTTCCCCCATTCGAAGCAGCCGTCGCAAAAGACTGCGGGCGATCGCCCTGTTGCTGATGGTAGCAACAGCTGTTGCCACAGCTTGCAGTTCTAATGCTCCACCACCTTTGCGATCGAGCTTTGACCCCACCAATCTCGACCACCTTGTCTGGGTACGTCCTGGAGAGGTGGACAGCCTGCATCCCCATCGCACGACACAAATTTTTTCTTGGCAGGTGCTCGACCAGATTTACGACACCCTTTTGGCCTTCGATAGGGAAGGCAACATTCGCCCTAATCTCGCTCGCGAGTGGCAAATTAGCCCCGACGGACTGACGCTCACTTTTCAGCTCCGCCAAGGAGTACGCTGTCACGACGGTACAGCATTCGATGCTGATGATGTGAAATACACCATCGACCAGGCGATCGATCCTGCCCAACCTAGCTTGACCCGTGCCAATTGGGGAGCGATCGCCCAAGTTGAAGTGCTCGATCCGCTGCAGGTCAAGGTTCAATTTTCAGAGCCGTTTGGAGCATTTCTCTCATTTATGGCAGATCCCTATGCCAGCATGATGTGCGATACAACATTCCAGGCTGAATCGGATCAAACGAATACGGAAGATAAACTTGACGTTGCAGTCGGAACCGGGCCTTGGCAAGTACAACAGTGGACTCCGTCAGAAGAGCTAGTGCTGAAGCGTAATGCTGAATACATCAACTATGGACGCCCGGTCAACAATCCGGGTGCGCCGTATCTTGAGCAACTTATTATTCGCTCTGACAGCGATGATTTCTCGCGGCTATCTGAACTCCGTCAACACGATGCCCATCTTGTGACCGAACCGCCGTTAAATCGGCTAAAAGAGATGCGTCAAGATGAAGAGCTTCAGATTCACCTAGCAAAAAACACAGGACAGAGTTTGTTCCTAGAATTTGCGGTGTCTCGTCCCCCTTTTGACAACATCAAAGCTCGACAGGCTGTTGCCCATGCCCTCGATTTGGACGGGGCGATCGCCTCTGTGTTTGGCGACCTTGTGCAGCGCGATCGCTGTCCTATCGCGGCCGGAGTCGTTGGACATGATCCCAGTTGGTGCGATCGCTACGACTATCACTACGATCCTGAAAAAGCCCGTGCCCTCTTAGCAGAGCTAGGTTACGGTTCGACCAATCCGATGCAGGTGAAGCTGATTAGCTGGGTAGGCGATCGCCGCGAAGATTTGCTTGATGTTCTTCGCTTTCAGCTCGCCGCCGTAGGCATCGAAGCCGATCTGGATGTGATGGATATTCGCACCCTCAATGCCCGCGTCCAGCTTGAGAATGAGAAAACGAACGGCGAGGGGAGCTTTGACCTTATGGGTTGGGCCTGGTATGACGCTGATATCTTATACGCCTTGTGGCATTCTCCAGGAGCTTATGGAGGCTATCAGTCGCCCGAACTCGATGCGCTGCTTGAAGATACGAGACTGATCGCTGATCCGAAAGAACGACTGATTTCTATTCGAGCCGTACAGGCCTATTTACTGCAAAATGCGGTCGTCATTCCAGTCTATAGTCCGGGCTGGTTGTGGACTTATGCCTCCCGTGCTCAGCTCGATGGCTTCACCATCGGACCATTCAATCGTCCTCTATTCAACGATGTGCGCTGGGTTACGTCTGAGGCTTCTCGTTAATCTAGAAGACTATAAGCAAAATAATTTCGGCCGTTTCTCATGCTGGGCATGACAGTTGAGCTGAGTCGGTGTGTCAATCTCTCCTGAGTGATCTATGCTGAATCAGCTTCTTTTTTCCCATACGCTTGACTCATCTGTGATTTCATCGTGAACGTTTTTGCATCCCGACTGGGGCGAATGACGCTGGCAGATCTGGATCTTCTAGCCGCTCAGTCGCGTCGCCATGCTGAGATAGGGCGAGTTCCAAAATACATCCCTAGTTTTGCTCGTGCCAACCCCAACTGGTTTGCCGTCCACGTTGCGACTCCTCTTCAACAGCATTGGTCTGTGGGCGACCGACACCTCGCCTTTTGCCTAATGAGTGTTGTAAAGCCTTTTGTGTTGCTTTACTTACTTGAAAAATTAGGCTCCGATCAGGTCTTCCAGGCAGTGGGAATGCAACCCTCTGATCTGCCCTTTAATTCGTTGATGCAATTGCAAACGGATCATAGCTTTCCGCGCAATCCCATGCTCAACAGCGGGGCGATCGCCCTTGTTTCTCGATTTCCAGGACTCAATGGTTCAGAACGCTGCGAATACTTCAGGCAGTGGCTCAATCGACAGGCAGGGGTCACTCTTCATCTCGACCATGACACGCTCTCTTCAGTCAAAGGACTGCCCAATGAACAAAACCGGGCGATTGCCCAAGTTTTAGGTGAGGCTCATCAGCTCGGTAGCTCAGTCGGAGACGCCATCGATACCTACGAACGAGTGTGTTGCCTTGCTGGAACAGTCGAAGATTTAGCGAAATTGGGTTTATTGTTAGCTCAGCCCAGGGCGACCGTCAACCCAAATCATTGCTGCACCGTGCTCGCTATCATGACGACCTGCGGACTCTACGAAGCTTCGGCTCAGTTTGCCGTTGAGGTGGGCATTCCTACCAAATCGGGGGTAAGCGGTGCGCTGCTGTCGGTTGTTCCCAGAGAAGGGGCGATCGCCTGCTATAGCCCTCCCTTAGATTCCATTGGCAACTCTGCGGCAGGACTCCATTTCCTCAAGCAATTGGCTCGCCGCTTTCATCTCACCCTGTTTGGATGAATGGATTATCGATGAATCCTCCCAATGCGTTCCCCTCAATGTGATTCAATGAGGAATACAAACTGATGAACGTCAACGGAACAGGAGAACAATTCAATGGGTGGAGCGATCGCATACATCGTCATACTTGTAGGCTTTTTGGGGTTAGCCTTTGGCCTTTATCTAACCCTCCGAGCAGTAAAACTTATCTAATCCTTACCTAAAACCTAATCTCTGGCTGATCTCACTAAAATGCGGGTTTTAACCCGTCAGCGAATAGCCACTAGGAATGATATTAGACAAAAAAGAGCTATGAGATCTCAAGAACGAGTCCGTAGCTCTTTTGCAGATCACAGGTATCGTGATCGTTCTCGTTGGTGTCACTCAGTTCTAGGTTGTAGAAGTCCACAGATTCAGCATCGAAGTAGGGGCCTGCGTGCCAAGTGCCAAGTGCCAACTTCACAAAGCAGTTTCCTGGAATCTCAAACGCTTGAATGTCGGAAGGGTGAGGTCTCGCCGCATCTCCAGGAGGCGCAACAGCCAGTAGCCAAGGCTTTCCCTCTAGTGAACCCAGGCACTGAGTGCATTGTAAATGGCGAGTAATGCGAGAAAACCTCCGGCCTCGATGCTGAAGCCGCATGATATAAAATCGTGGAATTCCCTGCTCCAGACTAAGCTGAGCATCTTGCACTCCAAAAGCTTGGCCATCTCTACTCGCAAAAATGACCTGACCAAAAGGTTGAAAGTTGTCTGGAGTGATGGGGTCAGCAGGCACTTGCCACAAAGTAGGGTCAACTAAAGCCGACTCGTTCATAAAAACCGTAGAAGAAAGGATAGACCAACTGAAGCAGCATGGCTGCCAAACTTGCTCAGCTTCTGAGCCCAATTCTGGATGTCTCAATCCTAGAACTTAGAGAAGGGAGGAGCAAGTAGTATAGCAATGCGCAGATAGGTTAGGACAGATACTTATGGAGAAGCCGCGCGGTGCGCGGCTTCTCCATAAACTATTGGTTTTATATCAGCGCGTAGCACTATAGATTTAGAAACATCGGATATGGTAACGCTCTGACGTTTTTTCCCATACGTTTCGTTAAGATGGGTGTTCAAGCTTATGTTTCTAAATTCTGTCTTCTCTCCATCGCCTTTCAACGTTGATGTCAGGAGTTTGCTATGTCTGAGGAATCGGTTGTTCAGCCTGGGTCTACTCAGTTTGATCAAAGGGAAAATGCTGCCGTCTCTAATGGAGACAACGCTTCTAATCAGTCCATCTCTTCTGAAGCCGTTTCCAAGGTTCATGATGACTCCGACAATGCTGAGTCAAACCCCGTTGCCGATTCGCAATCGATTGATAGTTTGACAAAGACGTCTCAAACCTCAGAACAATCGACAGATCAACGAGCCTCAAAATCCGCCAAGCCCAGACATATCGTGCTGACCTCTCATCCTGCTCGCTTTGGCCCTAAGCCAGAGCCGATTCAGTGGGGAGAATCTGATCCGCTCAAGCGAGGGCCGATCGTCGCGACACTCAACAATCCCGCCCATCGGAATGTGATAGGAACCCACTCAGGTTCCTATGCCGTCTATCGCGCCTTAGCCGTAGCTAGCGGAACGCTGCAAGCTGACCACCGGGCTGATCTGACAAATACGTCTCCGGTGATGCACATTGGCCCTCATCGCTCCTGGTTTGATGCCGACAAAATCGTGTCTCTCGACCCGTTTGGAGCCCTAGTCGGAGAATGCTTCACCGACTTTTATGAAAAGGGATACGATATCCGTCCCACGATCGCCATCACCCAAGCGCACATCAGTATGCCCGAGCTGCAAGAGGCTGTGGAAGCAGGACGCTTGCCTGTAGACGGGCACATCATGAAAACTTCGAAAAATCTTATGGTGACAAAGGCCGCAATTGAGCCCGTGTGGTATCTTCCGGGCATTGCCAAGCGGCTTCAAGTTGAAGAGGGTGAGCTACGGTATGCCCTGTTTGAGCAAACGGGGGGTATGTTCCCTGAGTTAGTGACGCGCCCAGATTTGCATGTGTTTTTGCCGCCTATTGGCAACATCACGGTTTATCTCATGGGCGATCTCGATGCCATCAGCGATCCGTCCCGTCCTGTGACCGTACGAGTTCACGATGAGTGCAATGGCTCTGATGTGTTTGGCTCTGATATTTGTACCTGCCGACCTTATTTGGTTCACGGCATTGAGGAGTGTGTACGCACGGCGCAGGCTGGCGGTACGGGCATCATTGTTTATTTCCGCAAAGAAGGGCGAGCGCTAGGCGAGGTCACAAAGTTTTTGGTCTACAACGCGCGCAAACGCCAATCAGGTGGCGATCGCGCGGATGCATATTTCACACGTACCGAGTGCGTTGCTGGCGTACAAGACATGCGATTTCAGGAACTCATGCCTGACGTACTGCATTGGTTAGGTGTTCCACATATTGATCGCTTTGTGTCAATGAGCGACATGAAATATCAAGCCATTATCAACTCTGGAATCTCCATCGGTACTCGTGTTCCTATTCCCCCAGAGCTTGTCCCCGAAGATGCCCAAGTGGAGATAGAAGCCAAAAAGGCCGCCGGATATTACACCGATGAGTCCGTCTTGAGCGACGACCTGCTGGCGCAAGTCAAAGGGCGCGGTCTGCGCGAGTAGATCACGTTGACGGGAGCGATCGCTCCTACCATAGACACTTAGTGACTGTAGACTTGCGTTCTACGGTCGGTTCATCCTGATGGGGATGAATATAAGCCCAATCAGGTGAAAAAAGTCAGAGTATCTTATGATATGGTGTACCAGAGTTTCCCGGAAAGCCTAAACCTTTAGCTGTAAAGGGATCGTGGGATTTTGCTTTGAGTGCATTTCCTGTCTCTTTGCTTCACTAGTCGCTCGCTTAGTTAGAACTCGGCACATCCCTTCTTTTGTGTCAGCTTCTGCTTCAGAGCAAGCACTTTGCTCACTTTGTCTTGAGATTTTAGGTTCATGAGGTTGTTCTGAATTACTATGCTTGTTCCCGAATCAGGAAAGTCCTGGCGTATGCAATCTTCTTATCGGAATTTCCTCGCTGCTGGTATTGGTGCAGTCGTCCTTGTCGGTTCTGCTGAGGCCAGCCTCGCTGAAACCATTTCCGATTCTCCACTGGATTTTTCTAAACCGTCTAAAGAGCAACCAGAGGGCGATCGCCTGCTAATTTCTTTGGAGTCTTTCTCCCCTCCAGAACTCGATGTCGAAAACAATGATAGCTCTCAAGGATCTGATACTCATCAGTCCGTGACGATTCCGCTAGCCGACACAGCAGAAACGAGCGTTCTGCAACTGGCCAATGAGGTGCCGTCAGAGACAGTCATTCCCAGCACGACTCCCTCTAACAGACAGCTCACGACCTCCTCGATCACACTGTTTCAACCTGCTGACGTTGTTGCCGCTTTAGAAAGTGCAAAAGCTGAGTTAGATCGTGAGCCTGAAGAAGCTGACCCCGAGCAAATCGCCCAAGTGACCACGTCCGAGCCTTCCTTTTCTGAATCAGATGAACCCGACGAATCTGATGCAATAGACACAGAGGAAATCGGCGCGGAAGTTGAGATGGAGGTCGAACCAGAATCTGAAGACGAAATTGATATTGATATTGATATTGAAGCTGAGGTTGAGGCTGAAGAAGGAGGTCTAGACGCTGTTCCTGTCTTAGAAAACGAGTCTAATGCGTCGGAGGAAGACATCGACATGGAAGTGGATGTTTTAGAATCTGAAGACGTTGAAGTTGAAATCGAAGCAGAAATCGAAGCAGACCCCGAAGACGAAATTGATGTTGAAGTTGAAGTTGAGGTTGAAGAAGAAAATCTAGACGCTGTTCCTGTCTTAGAAGACGTTCCAACGGGTAACTCTGCCTCGGATCTCATCATTCCGACCGAGATCATTCCCGTCATCTCAGCGCCTGATTATCTGAATGCTAATCCTAATCCGCTCTACTTTCCGACAGAACCAGAAGAAGTAGACGTTGTTGGCAACCAGCCCATTACTCTTGCCCAAGCTCTCGAACTGGCTCGCCGCAATAATCGTGAATTAAGGAATGCCCGTCTCAGTTACGACCGAGCCGAAGCAGCCTTAGACGAAGCCTTGTCGCAGCGATTTCCGAGGCTAACAGCAGGTGCGGACTTGGTTCACACTGATTTAAACCCGGCTGTGGACACGACAGAACAGTTCAATCCTTTTACCGGAGAAACGGTAGAAGTAGAACTTGACAGAGATAACAACACGACAACATTCAGTGCTGACGTGCAGGTGACATACGATGTTTTCACATCTGGCCAGCGGGCGGCTTCAATTCAAGCGGCGCGGGGCAACCTGCGCCAGCAAGAACTACAAGTGGAGGTCGTGTTAGAGGAAATTCGCCTCAACGTGACCAATGCCTACTACGATGTCCAGGAAACGGACGAGAGTGTACGCATTGCCCAAAGCACTCTTGAGGAATCGTTAGAGAGCTTGCGAATTGCTGAAGCGCGGGAACGCGCGGGAGTAGGAACTCGATTTGACCGCTTACAAGCGGAAGTTGATGCAGCAAACTCTCAGCAAAATCTTCGTAGCGCCCTGAGCGATCAGCAGATTGCTCGCCGCCAGCTTTCTCAGGTGCTGAGCATTCCCCTCGGAGTGACAATTTCTGCTGCCGACGAAGTTGAAGTCGCTGGAAGCTGGATCTTATCGCTAGAAGAGAGTCTTGTACTGGCGTTTAAGAACCGAGCTGAACCTGAACAGCTTCTCGTTCAAAGAGAAATCGACGATCAGCAACGGCGTGCTGAACTCGGGGCGTTGGGGCCTCAGCTCTCAGCGTTTGGACGTTATCGACTCCAGGATTTGCTAGACGAAACTCGCGGAAATAGCGACAACGAGGTTTTAGAAGTGGGCCTCCAGCTCGACCTCTTGCTATTTGATGGGGGAGCCACCCGTGCCCGCGCTCGTCAGGAATCTATTGATGTCGAAATTGCGGAGTCAGACTTTGCCGACACTCTGGAAGAAATTCGGTTTGACGTCGAGCAGGCTTTCTTCCAACTCGACTCCAATTTTGAAAATATTCAAACGGCAGCGACTGCTGTTGAAGTTGCTGAAGAGTCACTGCGGTTGGCGCGGCTGCGATTTGGTGCGGGTGTTGGAATTCAATCAGACGTGATCACTGCTCAAGCTGACCTAACTCAGGCAGAGTTCAACTTAGTCAGCGCCATTCTTGACTACAACCGAGCGCTGGTTTCGATGCAGCGGGCTGTGAGTAATCTAGATGGAAATAATTTGAGCGATGTTCCCTAGATTTGGTTAGACAACACGCAGTCTCTTCCGTGAAGATAACTCAACTCATCACAAACTAATAGCGACATCGATCGCCCCCACCGTTCTTTTACGCCATTAATCTTCGCTAAATCAAAAGTTTTGTAATCACCATTCCGATTTTTAGGAAATCGCCTCACAATGTCAGTAGAGATTGCGTTAGGCGGTCGAGGACTCCTATCGGAACTGGGGTAAAACGCCTCCATGAATTATGAAATCGTTGGTGAGGTTGCAGGATCGGTCGCAGTCGTTTTTGCGATCGCCATTTATCTGAGGACGCGCAGACGCACTCATCGCCAGCTCAACGAGCAACGCGCCAAGCAGCATCAGCTTGAACAGGAAAAGCAAGCACTAGCCACTCACATTGAAGACGTGCAGCATGCCCAAGCGCTTCTAAATGAGGAGAAAGAACATTTATTCAATCGCAATATCAAGCTGGTCAAGTGTTTAGAACAATCCGATCAGACTGCGGCGCGGCTAGAATCGCAGCGAGTGGCGCTCGATGCTGAGCTAGCCCAAGCCCAACTTCATATCAAAAAGCTCGACAATCAAATCCACCAGATTACCCTAGAGCGAGACCAAGCTCGTACTCACCGAGAGCAGACAAAAGCCGAGCAAGTCAGTCTCCAAGAGGAATACGACCGCCTCAGCTCCACTATCAGTCAGGTCAACGCTGACTTATTTCAAGCCCGTAGTCATGCCACTGTCTTTCAGCAGCGAGTGGAACAACTCGCAGAGCGCGATCGCCATCTCACTACAGAACTAGACACTCAGACTCGACAGATTGAAGACCTACAGCACCAAAACGGAACGTTAGATGAGCGAAAAACCCAGCTCGAAGCAATCCTCGCGGATACGCATCAAGAGCGAGAGCAGTTAGAATTTCAGTTGCTAGACGTGCAACAGCGCCACCAAGCTCTTCAACACGAGCTTCAGCAGGCAAGCGATCGCGCCTCCGGCCTAGAGCAGCAGCAGCTTTCGCTAACCGACATCCGGACAACGCTGGAATCGAGTCTGAGAAATCAGCATGCCCATGTCGAGCGGCTCCAGTCTCAGCTTGCAGACATCATCCAACAGCACACCGAAACCCAAGCTGCACTGGATCTGACTCATGAGCAAGCCAGCCAGCTCAACGACCATATTGAGAGTCTGAGTGAACAGCTCAAAGGTGAGCATCGGCAGCGACTCAAAGCACAAAATCTGCTCGGCGATCTCGATCGCAAAAATCGCAAACTTCAGCGCCAACTCGATCAAGAACGCCAAACGGTTGTTGTCCTACGGCAACAGCTCGACCAGATGCAGCTCGAACGCAATCAGTTAGCCTCTAACCTGAAGGCTGAGCGCACCCAAAGCGATCGCCTCCAAACTCAATTCGACCGCCTGCTACAGCAATCTCAAGACGTGAACAACGAGCTTCAGGAAGAGCGCGATCGCCTCTTAGACCTAGAATTTCAGCTCAAAGACTTAGCTCATCAACGAGAAACCATAGCCCTCAGCCTCACCGACGAAAAAGGCCAAGTCGATGGTGTACGCCAACACCTACTAGACCTGATTCAGCAAAGCCAGCGCGTTTCAGAAACTCTCAGTCAAGAATGCAATCATCTCATCTCCCACCGCAGCCAAATTAACACATTTAGCCAAGAGCGAGACCACATTCAGAACCTCGTTCACCAGTACCAAAACCAGTTCCATGATGTGCAGCAACAGATGCAGAACCTAAGTCAGATAAAACAACACTTAGAGCAGGAACTTGGACAAGAACGAGCCACCACCTTCCAGCTTCAGCAAAAGATAGAAGAGCTAACCTGGCAGCGGGATCAGCTCGAAACGGAGTTAGGGGGCGATCGCCAGACCGTCGAGCAGTTGAACCAACGACTCGACAGCCTAGGAGAACAAATTCAACAGCTCCAGCGCACCATTCAGCTAGAACAACACAGCCTCGACCAGGCGAATCTCCATATCGTTGAGATAAAACAGCATCACGACCTAGTTGACGCTGCTCTCCAGCAAGAGCAGCAAGGTGTCGCTACCCTGACCGAAGAATTTCAGACTCTGTCGCAATCAAGACGAGTCGAAGTTCTCAAAGACGAGTTGAATCGTGAACGCGACAGCATCTCTGCTCTGCAACAGCAAATCATCAGCCTAGTTCAAGAGAAGGAGCACGTTTCTAGAGAACTCCTTCGCGCCCATCTGAAACCACTGGCAGGCCAGAGCTTTTCTGTCGCGGGTAGCTTGTCTTCGATGACTCAAGATGAAGCCATAACGCTGATTGTCGAGGCAGGAGGTCGCATTCATAGCTATCTCAATAAGGACGTGAACTATCTGCTAGTAGGGCGATCGCCCGGTACAAAGCAGACCCAAGCCGAAAAACTTGGCATTGAATGCATTTCAGAAGTCGAACTGCTAAAAATGTTGAGCCCGTCTTAGCGTGTTGAATAGAGCTGACGTTCCAGCGTCTATCAGTTTTGGAGCAGGGAGGAATGACATGATTAATTTGTTCAATCCCTTATTCATCCGCTACTTGTTGGCCTGGATGCCAATGATCGCTATTGGCATCTTGAATGGCGTATTGAGAGAAGTCGCATACGGTAAACATCTGAGTGAACTCCGAGCACACCAAACCTCAACCCTGACAGGTGTTGCATTATTTGGAATTTACATTTGGGGAGTGACCCAACAATGGCCTTTGGAATCCGCTGAGCAGGCGATCGCCATCGGTTTTGCTTGGCTTGTACTCACGGTCATTTTCGAGTTTAGCTTCGGCCATTTCGTTGCAAAGCTCCCCTGGTCGCGCTTGTTACACGACTACAATCTCCTAGCAGGGCGAATTTGGCTTGTTGTTCTCATCTGGATTGCCGCTGCACCTTATGTGTTCTCAAGATTTTAGGAATGGGGCGATCGCCCTGTTTTCAAATTCCGCCTAAACACAAAGACCGCTGAGGACGATCCTCAGCGGTCTCTACTAGCTAAGATAAGCTTTCTGACTGCAGTTCAGCTTTCCAATCGGCTTGTGCATAGACACTGCCTTAGAGGATGTTTGAAAAGTATTAGACAACATGCTGGAACAAGACTGATCCCCCTTAAATCCCCCTTGAGAAGGGGGACTTTGATTCCGGTTCCCCCTTTTTCAAGGGGGGCTAGGGGGG
>JGI12210J13797_11554919_pt1 | contig 34127 bp, 24 predicted proteins | sample ElkSlonscriptome_3_FD_13797 | JGI IMG/M metagenome (IMG submission 13797) | reverse complement strand
AGAAGTTGCGCACCGCGCGGCTTCTCCATCAACTATTGGTTTTATATCAGCGCGTAGCGCTATATCAGTAATTGGGGCGATTACTAAACTCGTTCAAAAGAAACGAATACTGAAAAGCTAGATCGATGGGGCTAAATTTCTGTTGAGTCTTGTTTGGAAATCACGAATTCTAGTTAGACTCACTCTCGGCAGTAAGATCGCGCTGTTGAAGGTTAGGGGAGGCGATCGCATCATTTTTTTCCATCAAAATCCACTGTTCTACACAATACGAATTATCAGCGTCAAGCTTACGAGAAGAGTAAATTGCAGAGATTTTTGGGCACGATAAAACTAGAATGACTGCTGAAATTGGGGTTCTTTGCCTAGATCGCTACCTATATCGCTTTTTGAGGAACTCCTATGTACGCTGGCATTGCTTCAAGTGTGGTTGGCCTTTCAGGATTATTTGAAAGAATTATTGATGAAGTTTCTGCTGAACAGCGACGGCAGCACGAGCTGAAGCTAAAAGAATTATCGATTATTGAAAATTCAAGTTTGAGAGACGAGTTTGTGGCTCAACTGCTGCTCGATCGAGTGCTGGCTCCTATCGAAAGTGCTCAACACGACATCCAAAATGCAGCAAAACATGCACAGTGGCTCGCGGAAATTGTGAATTACTATTTTCACGATCATGGGCTGTCAGAAGAACAAGGTCACGAACTCGCAGCACAGTTTCGACAGATGGCGATCGCCATCACTAAAGCGGATTCTCTTCATGACTTGAAACAGATTTATGCAGCGGTGTCTCTATTTTCCGATCACGCTTCGGCGTTCAAACATAGAACTAGAGAATATCGTCTAGAAAATACGATCCGTCAGAATATTCTCAACCGCCTTAACACCTGTATTGCGACTGAGAAGAATTTTCAGCGAAGATCAGCATTGATGTCTTCGATGCAGCCAAAAGCGATAAGCGATCGCTCGGCGTAGCTTGTAAAAAGAACCCTAACGGCAAGTTTGTCCTTATTCGTTCATATTCTTATAAGTTGCAACAGCAGAAGGAGAAATGCGGTTGAGGTAGCGGAAAATCCAGTATTTGAACACCGTATCGAGAATCACTGGAAACGTTGCAATAAACAGAAAGATAAAGTCTCGATTTGCGGGTAGTCCCAAATGTCTTGAAATACCTTCTAACAGAACTTCCCACCCGTGAGGAGAGTGGAATCCTACAAACGTATCGGTAAACAGAATGATGATGAACGCCTTCGCACTATCGCTGAGACCGTACACCAGCTCATCGATAAAGGTTTTCAGAGCTGCAATCTCTCGTTTACTGTTGACTAAAATAACGGCAAAAGCAATGACGGAAAGAATATCAGAAAAGACATTTTTAATTGCGTCACCGCTGCGTCTTTGATATTTCTTCTCAATTTCTAATGCTTTGTCTTTGACTCGTTCTTCAATTTCTTCTTCAGAGAGTTCTGGAATTCGGCCTAAGAGACTTTCAAACCTCAATCGTTCGTCATAGTGCTGAAGTTCGTGAAGTGCGTCTTCTTCCATTTCATTATTTAGAAATATCTGTACTTCTTCTCCTCCACGAAAGTAATCGACAGCGGGGCCGACGATAAAGTTTTTAGACACTTGATGAGTCAGAAGTGGAATGATAATTAACAGTAATATGAATCGCAAAGAGACAATGGTGCGATTTTTTGAGTTGCGAAACTCATCGACAATTTCCTCTTCAGCTTCAGGATCGAGTTCGCGCTTGATCCGATCCACGGTTCTCAGAATTGATCGAGGCAATACTCCTGTTTTATCGACCATTGACGCTGCATCAGACCGTCGTTCTCCTAACCCTGTCGATTCTACTGCTCGTAGGGTGTCAAATTGGGAACCTCGTTTTGGCCTTTGCTCCGATTTTTGAGCCATCATGCGAGCGGTTTCAGGGTTTTTGCGGGAGGCGATCGCCTCTCCATCGCGCTTTCTACGGCGGGCATTGCGCCCCAAACGGGATCTTTTTCTGCTTTGTTCTGAGCCTAAAGAATTAGAGGAAGAAGACTCATCTAATGAGCCATATCGCACTAAAACCTCATCAATGAACTTGAGTTTTCGGAGCGTTTCTCGCGGACGATCAATAATGTCTAAGGTTTGCACCTCTGGGGTGGAAGTATCCACTTCGATGCCCGTCACATTTCCCTCAGCTACATTGACCAAACGAAAGACTGAACTGCTCGTTTTAAACTCTGTCAGCCTTAGTTTAATAATGTTGAGATACTTTTTCAGTTCGGCCTGAAAATAAGCATAAACATTCTCACTATAGTTGCCGAAATCAGGAGAAACTTTTCTCCCATTGAAGTGAGTGTCTTCAATCGATTTAATCGTGAGGGCAGCTTCATAGGCTTCGTCGAGCGATCGCTCTGGCGTTCTGAGTAACCATCGATTTGCCGCTCTCACAAGAGACTGAATCGGATTCGGTCGAGGTGATGTCATGGGTATGGGGTTGAGGTGCTAGAGAGGTGCTAGAACAATAGGGTTCAGGAAGATTGCGCCGACAAGTTACATCAGTTCGATCTAAACCTGAGCGGGTGTTGAATTCATCTTTCTCTGCCTGTATTAGTTTGCTGCTAAGTTGGGCATTGATCTGCTTCTGATTATCAGACGCAGATCGAAGATGTCTAGCAAGCTAGCAAATCTTTTCAGGTTGTGGAGTGAAATGATTTCACTGGCTTGTCTGAACGGAGAGTTTGAGTGAACAATCAGGTGCAGCATGACCTCGAAATTTGACGCATCATTTGACTCATCGAAGCGATCGCCTCTTTCTGCAAAAGATTCTCGCTGGATTCAAGGAAAAACCCGCAGTGGTAAATCAGCTCGGCTGGTAGAAACCCTTTCAGAATGGCACCAGACGATTGCTCAATCCGTACCCATGCCTACAGCTCGTCGAGTACCTACCCAAGGCGATCGCGGTTTTCTTGTCTTCGCTGCTAATGGCGAAAACCGTATTGAGTTGGTGGATCGCATCGAAGCTCAAACTCAGGGGCGATCGCTCTTTGACTCTACGACTCCTCTGGGCTTTTTTCAGAGTGAACTGCTGCTGTTTTGGCCGTTGGTTGCCGAGCAGCTCCAGCTCAATGTCCAGTTTCCACTGCGGTTGCGGCCTGAAACAGAACAGATGTTGGCGACACGGCTATGGCAGCCGCGCCTCGACCGAGGAGAACTCGCTATCGATGGAGTGCGGGACTACTACGTTGTCAGGCGTATCCTCGATCTGCTCCAGATAGCCGCCAGTACCAATGTGCCTGTGAATGAGATTGCCCTGGTTTTGACTGAGGGGTATGGCGACCAGCGCCTAGAGCTGTGGAACCACATGGGCGATGCGTTGCAAGAGTGGCAACGCTGGTGCCTTCAGCAAGGACTGCTCACCTATGGATTGATTTCTGATCTGTATGGGCGAGTGCTGTTGCGCCATGAGCAATATCGCTATCAGCTGCGCCGTCGCTATCAGGCCGTATTAGCTGATGATGTCGATGACTATCCGGCGATCGCCCACGATCTTTTTGATGTACTACTGAATTTAGGACTAGCGGGCTGTTTTACCTACAATCCCAGGGGAGCTTTGCGCCAGGGATTGGGAGCCGATCCGGAAGAACTGGCACAGTTGGCTCAGCGGTGTCAGGTGGAGTTGCGCACCTCTGCCCCCGAAGACAGTCTCGGGGCAACTTGGGGATCGAGCCTGTGGCAACGGGTGTCAGTTCCCTTGAGCAATGCAGAACTACCTGATGCAATTCAGAGCATTCAAACGGTGTCACGAGCGGCTTTATTGCGACAGACGGCTGAGGTGATTCAGACGGCGGTGCAACAAGGTCAGGTCGAGCCGAAAGATATCGCTATTTTGGGGCCAGGACTGGATGCGATCGCTCGCTACACCCTGCGCGAGATTCTCTCTCGCCGTGGTATTGCTGTGACGGTGCTCAACGACCAGCAGCCTCTCAGCAGCTCTCCAACTATTCGTGCCTTAATGACGTTGATGGCGCTGGTATATCCAGGTTTGGGGCGGCTCATTGACCGAGATGCGATTTCTGAAATGCTCGTGGTTTTGAGTCAGCGCCCTGGGTTGGAGCTATCTCAGTCTGTGCAATTTGCCATCGATCCGGTGCGGGCTGGATTACTGACTGACTATTGTTTTCGACCTGATCCCACCCAACCCATGCTCCTCCCTGTCACGGTTTACGATCGCTGGGATCGCCTCGGATACCAAGCCACCGAAAGTTACAAGTCTCTAAGCGAATGGGTACAAGAGCAGCAACAGCAGCAACAGCAGCGGTTGATTAGCAATCCGGTAGTCTTGCTCGACCGCGCCATTCAGCAGTTTTTATTCGGTGGTAGTCATCTTCCCTACGACCAACTCGCGGCTCTTCGGGAGCTGATGGAAACGGCTCAGCATTTTTGGGATGTCGATGCCCGTCTGAGACAAACTCAACGCACTGACACTCCGGTGTCAGACACAGTAGAAGCGTTTATTCATCTCCTCCAAGGAGGCACGATCACGGCTGACCCGTATCCGGTTCGCCGCAATCGTGCGAATACTCAAGCCGTGACGCTCGCCACGCTGTATCAATATCGAGCCAATCGCAGTAGCCATCGCTGGCAGTTTTGGCTTGATGCCGGGTCTACTCTCTGGCTCTCTGGCGGAACCCCTCTATTTGGGGCTCCGCTGTTTTGGCGACATCGACCAAATCAGCTTTGGTCAGCCACTGAGGAATTCCAGATCAATGGCGATCGCCTCCAACGCAATCTTCTTGACCTAATGGGACGAACTACCGAGCGTATCTTCCTCTGCCACAGTGACCTTGCAACGACGGGGCAAGAGCAAAACGGCCCACTCATGGGTCTGGTCAACACGGTTTCAAGTCTTGACCCTAAGCTAGATCCCTCTCTACATGCTGACGACGAGTCTCCGGCAGAAGCTTTGGGTAAAGCGACTTGAGAGAGTATTGAGAATGGGATTGAGTCACTTCAGCCTATCGTCCAATCCTTTTCAATCATTTTTGAACCCGAATCAGTCAGAAGGGATGAATGAGCGATCGCCGAACTCCTTGACCCTATTCTGACCTATCTTCTGGTCTAGATTTTGTATGAAAGATCGCGGTAGTCTCTTCGATAGTAGAAGGAGGGCAAGAAAACTATGAATTGGATTTGTCGAGCGATACGGGTTATGCCTAGGCGAGCCGATCTGTGATTCACGCTTGGCCTATTCTCGTCTTCACATTGTCGATATAATCACCACAGCCACTCTTGCGGACACGCCTGTGATTGCCATCTATCCTGGTAGCTTTGATCCCGTCACCTTCGGCCATCTTGATGTGATTGAGCGAGGTTGTCGTATGTTTGACCACGTTATCGTTGCGGTTGCCCAGAATCCAGGAAAATCACCTTTATTTACTGCTCACAAACGTGTATCACAAATTCAGAATGCAACCCACCATCTTGCCAACGTAGAAGTAGATAGTTTTGACGGTTTGACGGTGACGTATGCCAGGATGCGAAAGGCAGGAGTTTTGTTAAGAGGACTACGGGCTGTTTCTGACTTTGAAATGGAACTGCAGATGGCGCATACTAACAAAACCCTCTCTGACGATATTGAAACCGTTTTCCTGGCGACATCGACTGACTATAGCTACCTCAGTAGCAGTGTCGTTAAGGAAATTGCGAAGTTTGGAGGCCCTGTTGACCATCTCGTTCCACAGCCTGTTGCTCTAGATATTCGCCGATGCTACGCCAAAACGCCGACCCACTAAGTCTTGATCTCGTGCATTCACCCGAAGAAGCCCCCCTTGTGAACAGCTCTACCTATCCGCCCGTGTCTCAAACAGGCCCGGTGGACATTCAACGCGAAATCAACAAGATGGAGGAGATGATTCTCGATAGTCCTCGCATCCCTCTGTCCCATCGGACGCTGGTCAACGAAGACCAGCTTCTCTATCAGCTCGATCTGGTTCGGTTGGCGATGCCAACTGCATTTCAAGAAGCTTTAGAAATTATTCGTCATAAAGATGAGCTTTTGGCTGATGCCGAGCGCTATGCCAGAGACATTATTGAAGCGGCTCAGCGTCAGGCGGCTCAGATTTTGGATGAAACGGGCTTAGTCCGTCAGGCTGAGCTAGAAGCGAACCAGATTCGCCAGCGAGTGCAGCAAGAGTGTGATGCCGTACGCGAGCAAACTATCGCTGAAGTGGAGCATCTACGACGGCAATCTCAGACGGATCTGGAAGACGTGAGGAAGACGGCGATCGCCGAGTCTGAGAATATTCAACGCGGTGCAGACGAATATGCTGATGGGGTTTTGAGAGATATGGAGCAGCAGCTGAGCGAAATGGTGCGAGTCATTCGCAACGGTCGCCAACACTTGCAGCTCGAATCTCCGACTCACAAATCGCTGCCGAGTGGCCGCTCAGATCATCTTCAGCGAGGGTCTCGACCGGGCGACTCTCGGCATCGCTAAACGGATTTTCCTGAATAGCGCAAACCAGTTTTGAGAAATTAAAGACATTATCTAAAAGGGCTAGTGCCTTTGGCGATCGCCAAACACTCTTGTTCGGCAACGTTCAGCGAGGTCGCGACCTCAATTCTCTAGGCAATGCTTCTCTAGGCAATGCTACTTAGAACGGTGCCAGTCGAGCATTGTCGTGCCAATCGAGGGTGTGTAGGGCGATCGTTTACAGTGGGTTTCCAGCTCCTCATTCCTGTTGTTTGCTGTGGGCTTGACCAAAGTAGCCATCCAAAGCTGGCGGGGTTTCCGTACAGTCCGGAGGAATAGTCCAGATGATAGGATGAAGATGCTCTAAAACCTCAATGAGTCGATATTCGAGTCACTAAGACTCAAGACTAGGTCGAACTTTCGTCTGCATACCGTAGTCCAATATTCTGAATCGTAATCATTTTTGCCATGCTAAAGAAGCTATTTGGCGACCCTAACACCCGCAAGCTCAAGCGATATCAGCCCGATGTGGCTGCCGTCAATCTTCTGGAAGAAGATATTCAGCCTCTCTCTGATGCCGAGCTAGCTGGCAAAACTGCTGAATTTAGACAGCGTATCAAAGATGGGGAAACTCTCGATGATCTGCTGCCTGAAGCGTTTGCTGTTGTCCGTGAGGCAGGAAAGCGGGTCTTAGGGATGCGTCACTTTGACGTACAGATTCTCGGCGGCATGGTGCTGCACGAGGGGCAAATCGCTGAAATGAAAACTGGAGAAGGAAAGACTTTAGTTTCCACGCTCCCGGCCTATCTCAATGCTCTCGAAGGCAAGGGCGTTCACACCGTTACAGTGAACGACTATCTGGCTCGACGAGATGCAGAGTGGATGGGTCAGGTTCACCGATTTTTGGGTCTCAGTGTAGGGCTGATTCAGCAGGGCATGAATCCGGCTGAACGTCGGAAAAACTATGCTTGCGATATCACCTATGGGACGAACAGTGAGCTGGGATTTGACTACCTCCGCGACAACATGGCAAAGGATATCTCGCAGGTGGTGCAGCGACCGTTCAACTATTGCGTCATCGACGAAGTTGACTCTGTGTTGATTGACGAGGCCCGAACGCCTCTGATCATCTCAGGACAGCTCGATCGCCCTAGCGTCAAATATTTGAGAGCCGCAGAAATTGCGTCTGTGCTGACTTGCAAAGAAGATGAGGATGCAGAAGGTCACTACGAAGTTGATGAAAAATCTCGTAACGTACTTTTAGCAGACGAAGGTTACATCGAAGCCGAAAAGCTCTTGGGTGTCACTGACTTGTTTGACCCTAAAGACCCTTGGGCTCATTTCATCTTTAACGCCATCAAAGCAAAAGAGCTATTTACAAAGGATGTGAACTACATCGTCCGAAATGGCGAAGTGGTGATTGTCGATGAATTCACTGGGCGAGTGATGCCAGGACGGCGCTGGAGCGATGGTCTGCACCAGGCGATCGAGGCGAAGGAGCACCTGGAAATTCAGCCTGAAACTCAGACACTTGCAACGATTACCTATCAGAACTTTTTCTTGCTCTACCCTAAGTTGGCGGGGATGACAGGAACAGCGAAAACTGAAGAAGCTGAGTTTGAGAAAATCTACGATCTCGAAGTCACCATTGTTCCAACAAACCGTCCGACTGGACGGGCTGACTTGCCTGATGTTGTCTACAAGACGGAAGAAGCTAAGTGGAAGTCGATCGCCGCTGAATGCGCGGAAATGCATGAAGAAGGTCGGCCGGTGCTGGTTGGAACGACAAGTGTCGAAAAATCTGAAGTGCTGTCGCGCTTGTTGAGTGAGCGGCAAGTGCCTCATAACTTGCTCAACGCGAAACCTGAAAATGTTGAGCGCGAATCCGAGATTGTGGCTCAGGCCGGACGAGGCGGAGCTGTGACGATCGCGACTAATATGGCGGGTCGAGGCACGGACATCATTCTGGGTGGTAATGCCGACTACATGGCACGACTCAAAGTACGGGAATATTTCATGCCTGCAATCGTGCAGCCCGAGGATGAGGATGAATTTTCGGTTGCTAAAGTTCCTGCTTCCAAAGGCCGCAACTCAGGTAAGGGATTTGTCCCAGGTCAAAAGGTAAAAACGTGGCGGGTGTCTCCTCAGATTTTTCCGACGGAAATCTCGCACGATGCAGAGCAGACATTGAAGACGGCGACTCAGCTTGCGGTAGAAAAGTATGGAGAGCGATCGCTGCCAGAACTGACGGCTGAAGACTTGATCGCAACTGCTTCGGAAAAGGCTCCGACTGATGATCCGGTGATCCAAAAGCTAAGAGAATCCTACGAACTAATTCGCCGGGAATACGAAAAATTCACCGAAAGCGAGCATGACAAGGTGATTAAGCTGGGTGGTCTTCACGTCATCGGTACAGAGCGTCATGAGTCCCGTCGCATTGATAATCAACTGAGAGGTCGAGCAGGTCGTCAGGGAGACCCTGGCTCCACTCGTTTCTTCCTCAGTCTGCAAGATAACCTGTTGCGGATTTTTGGTGGCGATCGCGTCGCAGGCTTGATGAACGCCTTCCGGGTGGAGGAAGACATGCCGATTGAGTCTGGCATGTTGACCCGCTCTCTTGAAGGAGCTCAGAAGAAGGTCGAAACCTACTACTACGACATGCGAAAGCAGGTCTTTGAGTATGACGAGGTGATGAACAATCAGCGCCGCGCTATTTACGCAGAGCGACGACGGGTGTTAGAAGGACTTGATTTGAAAGAACAGGTCATCAAGTACGCAGAGCGGACAATGGACGACATTGTTGAAGCCTTTGTCAATCCTGAGTTGCCTCCGGAAGAGTGGCAGTTGGATAAGCTAGTGGCCAAGTCTAAGGAATTTGTCTATCTACTATCAGATTTGGAACCCTCCCAAATCGAAGACTTGAACATCACCGAAATGAAGACGTTCTTGCATGAGCAAGTCCGCATTGCCTACGACATCAAAGAGGCTCAGGTTGAGCAGATGAAGCCGGGGCTGATGCGAGATGCAGAGCGTTTCTTCATCCTCAACCAAATTGATGAGTTGTGGAAAGAGCATCTACAGCGGATGGATGCGCTGCGAGAATCAGTGGGCCTGCGGGGCTATGGACAAAAAGATCCGCTCATTGAATACAAGAGCGAAGGATATGAACTGTTTCTCGAAATGATGTCTCAGATTCGACGGGATGTTGTGTTCAACTTGTTCAAGTTTGATCCTCCCGGCGGGGGTGCTCAAAAGAGTGCGGCTACTGCTCAAGAACCCCGTGAACCTTCTCCCAAAAAGATCTAGGACTGAATGCAGTTTGTTAACTTAGCTCAAGAGTCCTCACACCTATCACTCCCATTTCGGTCAGAAATTGGACTAACGTGATAGGTGTAATGTGTAGTTTGATAATAGTGCATTGTTTTTTGTTATGGCTTCGACTTCCTCTTTCGATATTGTCAGCGACTTCGATCGACAAGAACTTGTCAATGCTCTCGACCAAGCACGTCGAGAAATCAACAGTCGATATGATTTGAAAGACTCGAAAACTGAGATCGATATGGGAGATGACACCCTGACGATTACAACCGATAGCAAGTTTACGCTTCAGTCGGTTCATACGGTAATTCAGACCAAAGCAGCAAAACGGGAGATTTCTCTTAAAATCTTTGACTTTGGCACTGTTGAGTCAGCGAGCGGAGGTCGGGTTCGCCAAGAAGTAAAACTTCGTCGTGGCATCGACCAAGACTTAGCGAAAAAAATCTCAAAGTATATTCGAGACGAATACAAGAAAGTACAAACGTCGATCCAAGGCGATTCTGTGCGGGTAACGAGTAAGTCTAGAGACGAATTGCAGGATATCATCCAACTTCTCCGTCAAGAAGATTGGCCTGCGGCGCTTCAGTTTACGAACTACAGATAATCTTCATCCGCTGCGCTTCTCAGCTGCACTTCTTGCATATGCGTTCGGCAGCCTTTATAAAGCCGTTAACCAGCGCTTGAAAAAGTCGCCGACCGAGCGCTTGATCCAACGCTTGCGCCTCCATCTTTGGTAGCGGCGCTCAAACGTATCGCCTTCCGTTTGCCAAGCTGACCATCCATCAAGGGTGAGAAACATCCCCCAAAATAGAGCAATGCACAGTGTCATCCAGAGCGTCCAGTCAGTGACGAAGGAAAACATCACCAGAAATGCGCTCACAATCAAAAAGCGCATGACGTGATGCTTGAATTGCAGACGACGATAGCGTGTAAAGATTTGGCGATCTTGACAATCATTTCGACGAACTGCCCATTCTGCTTCGGCTTTTTGAATGTCGAGTTCGTTTAGACCTAGCTCATCAGCAATTTCGAGCATTTGCTGGCGGCTCAGCTCACCCGCACGGGTCTGCTTTGCGATCGCCAGATGCAAAATTTCTTGGACGTCTTCTTGGCTGTAGCTATCAGGCATGGGAAAACAGAATAAGCTGAAAATTGGGAAGAGGAGCCTTCAGCACTCCTTTCCCTATTCTACGATTTTTGGACGGAACCTTGCCGATGCCTTCGCTGGTAGTTTTGAGTGAATTCGTGGATTCATTCGTGGATTCAATGGATGAGCAATCCGGCAAATACAACTGGATCGATTGAATAGCAAGTCTCAGGTCACGAATCGATCCAGTTCTTTGCCCGTCCGACTGCTTTTTTCCAAACTTCGAAGCATTCTTGAGCCAAGGAGCCCGCCTCTCCAGGGACAAATACTCGCTCAGTTTCGTGATTGCTTAGCAGGGCTTCATAATCAGTCCAAAAACCTAAGGCTAGTCCAGCTGCATAGGCGGCACCTTGAGCCGTTACGTCAATGACTTTTGGCCGCTCAACTGGAATTTCTAGCACATCCGCTTGAAATTGCATCAGGAAGTCATTCTGACACGCGCCACCATCCACTTTGAGCTGCTGAATTTTTGTGCCACCATCTTCGTTGACGGCATCCACCACCTCACGCACCTGAAAGGCGATCGCTTCTAGAACGGCTCGTACCATATGCTCTCGCTGGGCACCTCCTGTGATGCCTAAAAAGGCTCCTCGTGCAGTCATATCCCAGTGGGGAGCCCCTAACCCGCTAAGGGCTGGAACGAAGTAGACTCCACCATTGTCGGCTACAGCCTCGGCCATGTCTTGCGAATCGGGAGCGGATGTGATCAGCTTGATGCCGTCGCGGAGCCACTGGATACAAGCTCCGGCGGTAAACATACTCCCTTCTAGGGCATAGCCAATCTCAGGCTTACCGTTGCCCGTATCTTTGCTCCAGGCAACTGTCGCGAGGAGCTGATTTTTTGACCAGGCGATGTCTGACCCCGTGTGAGTCACCAAAAAGGCTCCAGTGCCGTAGGTGCACTTCAATGACCCTGGGCGATCGCACCCGTGGCCAAACAGCGCAGACTGCTGGTCCCCTAAGATTGCCATGATTGGAATTTCTGCACCTGCTACTGACGAATCTGTGGTGCCAAACAGTCCCATGCTGGGCTTGATCTCAGGCATGAAGTGAGCAGGAATGCCAAATAGCTCTAACAACGTATCGTCCCACTGCCCTGAGGTTAGATTGAGCAGCATGGTGCGACTCGCATTACTGTGGTCAGTCGCGTGAACTTTGCCACCCGTCAAGTTCCATAACACCCAGGTGTCAATGGTACCCGCGAGAATATTCTCTGTTTCAAATGGGGGATCTTGAACCTGCTGAGCTTTGTCTAGCAGCCAGCTCAATTTTGTTGCCGAGAAGTAAGCATCTAGTACTAAGCCTGTGCGATCGCGAATTTCTTGGGCCTTGCCTGCCTCTCTAAGCTGATTACACAGGGGGGCAGTGCGGCGGTCTTGCCAAACGATCGCATTATGCAAAGGACGGCCTGTTTTCTTGTCCCACAGCAGACAGGTTTCCCTCTGCACAGTCAACCCAATCGCAGCGATCTCATTGGCGTTGATACCCGTTTTCCGAATAGCCGTTTGCATAGCCCAGCTAATGTCTTCCCAGATTTCGCGGGGATCGTGTTCCAACCAACCGGGCTGGGGATAATACTGGGTAAGTTCTTTGTATGCTTGCCCAGCGATTTGTCCGTTTTTGTCAAATAAAATCGCTCGATTTCCAGTCGTTCCTAGATCGAGCGCGAGTATATATTGTCCTTTTGACATGACAGATCGGCTTACTTTACAACAGTTCTAAGTTTTTCAATTATCTGCGAGCCTGCATTCAAAGGTAAGGTTCGAGCTTTGCTTCTGACTCAAACTTACTTCAACTACAGGCAAATTCTAAAAATTGACTTGTGATACTGACTTGCAGCACTCTATTTGTGTGAGCACTGACCCACAACTATCCACCCTACACCCTAACCTCCACCCCCCCGGAGCTGTTGCTGATGGAATGTAATGTTGCGCTATCAGACATAACATTCTGTTATATCGCCGCGAAATTTGTTGATGTCCGGCTATACTTTTCTAATAGGAATGTTAATTAATTATTATAGTTTGACTCTCCAGATAAAAGGTGCGATACGTCAATGAGGTTCTAGAATTAAACCTATTAGGGTTAACTTTGGGTTGGATCTGAGCCTAAATGTATTGGATTTTGAATGGGGCGATCGCCCCGGCTCTACTCACGCTTCTCAAGTACTTCGGATCGAAGCAGCTTTTAGATGAGTTGTGTTCTAGATCGCAATTAGAGATCAACGGGCATGCGTTTGAGATATAGGCTTTAGTTGAGTTCTGAGATTTTGATTCAATTTTGAAACCGAGTTAGCTATTCCAAGTTCGTGAATTAATTCAAAAGGCAGTGCTATGAGTTCATCCAAGACTCAAGAAGTAAACGGGCATTCTCAGAGTCAAGAGGTTCAGGAGGCTTCAGAAGATATGTCAACATCCACCGAAAATGTAGAGGCTCAAGAGACAACAGAAGATACATCCAGTGCGCTGGTGACTGCGGGTTCTGCTTATGGCGCTCGCCCGGTTTCTCATAGCAACTTCGAAATTGCCGAAACCATGGTCTCCTCTGGCATCCGTCCCATTTCTGTGAGTAGCTTAGAAATTTCAGGTACGCTCATGGGCGGTCGTCCTATCGAGGCAAGTCATCTCGACGTGATTGACACCGACTCTCTCCCAGGTCACCGTCCTGTGTTTGCAAGCGAATTAGCCATCATCGAAGCGGATACGTTGCCCGGACATCGTCCGATTGCAGCTAGCCCTGCTTATTTGATGGAAGCCAGCAATTTGCCAGGTGGTCGTCCTATTGCGTCGAATCAGATTGATAATCCGATCAGCTTGATGGGCTATCTCGACTAAATCCATCTCTGACGGTTTTCAAAAAGCTTTGTTCAAGAGGGGGCGCGGATCTGAGTATCTGTGCCCCTATCTTTCTTTATTCAGCTTGCGTTCAGTGCGTATTTTTCGAACCACAGTCTGGCGAGGCTTACCTCATCGTAGAGTGACCTCATTGCCATAGCGATTTCAATATCTAGACTGGGGCAGATGCACAATACGACGAACGACTGATAGAATCCGCCAGTTATCCAAAAGGATCAGCTCTTACTTATGTCTAAGGGGTCTGCCACCAAAAAGCGCCGTAATCGTCCGGCTGTAAGGCTGCTGAACAAGATCATGACGATCTCGTCGTTTATCTTTCTCGGCGGTATGATCATCTACTTTGTGATTGAGGCGTTCCAGGTGAGTTTATCTATGGGAATACGTAGCCTTTGCGCCTCTGCTCTACCGCTAGTGACCGTTACCTATCTGACTTTCTTTGTTCATCGGTTTGATTTAGCTCGCAGCAACTACGTGCCACGCATCAACGTTTATATTTTGTCGATGCTCTGGTCGCTCGTTCTCTTCTCGCTGTTTGCAAATACATACGACTCCGAACAACTGCTCTCATTTCCAGTTCTTGAGCTGTTGTTTACGGCAACGCTGATTGTGTTCATCTTGATGTATCAGGGATTACAGTATGCGACTGCACTAGCCGCGTCTTACGGTCTAGTATCAGGGGTGTTTGTGTTTGCTTTGCTTTTGCCAGTTTTGCAGTTTTAGCGCTGGTTCCATTCTTGCTCTGAGTCGGCGATCGCTTCATCGACAGTTTTCTGTTCAAGCATTGCGGCCTGAAGGTTGGTGTAAATAATCTTCTGCAATTCCTTGATGTCTTCCATTGCTGGAACGAGTACGTCAGCATCTGCCATCTGACTGGCGCTAACGATCCGGGCGCGATCGCCTGGTTCTGCGCTGTCAGGTAGATCAGCAAAATACGGATCATCCAGAGAGGCAACGGTAGAAGGCAAGACATTTGCTGCTTTGGCAAACGTGAGTTGGTTGTCCGGGTTGGTGACGAATAGGGCAAAGTCCAAAGCGGCTTCTGGCTGATCTGTTGATTGGGGAATGACCACGTTCATTGCAGCTACATTTTTTGCTCCGGTCTCACCAGTGATTTGCGGAGCGGCTTCTGATACTTGAGCGATCGATGGGGCATTGTTGGCAATGGTGTCGAGAAATTGAGGACTGGTAGAGACAATAGCGGTTTCTCCGGCCTGATATAGCTCAATGGCGCGGCGGTGTCCTTGAGTTAGCACTTCGCGAGGCAGCAGTTCAGATTGAAACAGATCCGTCCAATACTGAAAAACGGCTTTGCCTCCAGGCGTATTGAAAGCGGCACTGCCATCTTCGTTGACTAAAGGAACGCCCATTTGAATGAAGGAATGAAGCACATCCGCAGAATCTTCGGGCACAAATGTGGTGAAGAAGGCATACTTGCCCGTTGCTTCTTTCACTTGCTTGGCGGCGATCGCCAACTCTTCATAGGTGGTCGGAGGATCGCTCAAGCCAGCTTGCTCTAAGAGATCTTTGTTGTAGATCGTGACGCTGGTTGTCAAATACCAGGGAAGGCCAAAGGTGCTGCCATTGAGGGCACTTGCTTGCCAAATATTGGGTAAATACTCAGATTGCGCCTCAGCGGGTACTTTGTCATCGAGTTCCAGCCATGCATTGCGGCTTGCCAGTTGGGAAGCAAAATCGGGATTGAGATTCACCACATCGGGAGCAGTTCCAGCGGAGACTGCTGTGAGAATTTTGCTCTGCATGTCTGACCAGGGAACATCGACCCAGCGAACAGTAATGTCGGGATTCTCGGTTTCAAAGTCTGCAATTAGCTCGTTGAAGTAGTCTGTAAACTGCGGCTGGAGCTGCATCGTCCAAAACTCTACTTCTTGAGCACCCGACTCTGCTGAGTTGCTTGAGCTTTGACTGTTGCTACAGCCAATCAGCCAGCTTAGGGTCAGTCCTAGCAGGGCTAATAGCCCCAGTCGTTTCCAATGCCGCATGGTGTGCCTCAATGACGATGTGCTTCAGATCAGCAGTTGAGTTGCCGTTCAATCCGTGGTGAGATTCAAAGAATTCGTCTTCGAACCTTTCACTGAGAATCTATCATCACTGAAAATCCATCTATCAGCAACATTCTTCTCCAACGGAGCTTGAAACTGTTTCAGTAAATTGTTGCAGTCAGCGCTGAGAAGTGGAACGGTCGGGTAACCGATCCGCAGATCACACCGATAGAAGTGCTTCACTTCCTTAGTTAACTCTGCTCGTCAGACTCTTCGAGCATCTGGCGCACCCGGCTTTCAATCGCTTCATCGTTGTTTATAACGATGATAATTTCCTGAAATCGCTCTAAATCCAGACCTTCTGCCTGAATCACCTGCTGCATCTGAGTCTGAGTTTCCTGCTGGATAGCTCCAATTTGGATGAGTGCTTGCTGAAAGCTCTCGGCTTCGGCTTCAGCCACTTCGGGAATGTTTTCAGCCTCAGCTTCTTGGGGCGATCGCACGAGGGTGAGAATCTGGTAAAACCGTTGGGGACTCAATCCAACAGTTTCAACAACAGAGGCAATCTGAGAATCGTAGGACTGTTGAATCGTTTGAATCTGCATCAGCGCGTTCGCAAACTGGGCAATCTCCTGATCGCTGACAGGAGTGATCTCATCCAAGTTGAACTCTTCGGTAGGAGCTTCTTCTTGCTTGTTTATGGCAGTTGTAGAGGTGGCTGCTGATGGCGCTGCCGATGTGGGTTGCTGGGCTGTTGAAGATGACAGAGCTTGAGCAGATTGCATTGACAAAGCGAGGCCACCGCCCCAAAAAGCAGCTAGGGCAATGGTTTTCATTAAGGTGGGATTTAACATAAGTCCGTGGCTTGCAATAATTTCAAATCGAAGGCGTTTACGAAGGATTCGTTTGCCCAAAAGGGCTTTCCGGAAAAACGATCTCGTTTGCTCAAAGCAAGACGCTCTCCACGTCAAGCTGGTGAGTCTGGTCTTATCCTAGTCATTTTTATAAGAATCGCGTTCATAGGAATCGTAATCTGAGAAAGTTGCATTTTTCTACACTGTGATTGTCAGAGACGACCGTGGCGCTAAAATTTGTTCTCGCTTGTCGGTCACGACTAATAGTTGGGCTAGAGAAATGGGATGAAAGGAAGGTATTCGTTGATGCACTCGATAGAAGCTTCCATCGAAAAATTTTCAGAGGAGGCGCAGCGCCGCTTTAGAATTAAGAGAACTCAATACGTGCCCTATAGCTGGTCAACCCGTGAAGCTTTATCTCTTCCATACTCCTGAACAAGTGCCTGATGCGCCCGCTCCAGATTGTGCGATCGCCGTTGATGTCTTGCGAGCGACAACGACCATCGCGACGGCTCTTCACAATGGTGCTGAAGCTGTGCAGGCGTTTAGTAGTGTTGATCAGCTAATGCAGGTGAGCGACGCTTGGCCTGCCGAACAGCGCATTCGTGCGGGGGAGCGAGGGGGATCAAAGCTTGAGGGGTGCGACTTGGGAAACTCTCCTCTCGACTGCACGGCAGAGTACGTGGGAGGAAAGCGGTTGTTCATCACTACCACGAACGGAACTCGATGCCTGGAGAGAATTCAGTCGGCTGTCACAGTTTTGACGGCTGCGCTGGTCAATCGGCGGGCTGTGGTGCAGCATTTGCTTCATACTCGTCCTGAAACCGTTTGGATTGTCGGTTCGGGTTGGGAAGGCACGTATTCGTTGGAAGACACCGTTTGCGGCGGGGCGATCGCCTACAGCATTGCTAACCAGCTCCGCGAATCATCTGACGCTCACGGGTTGGGGGCGATCGCCGGAAATGACGAGCTTGTGGCAGCGGTTTCCTTGTATGAACAATGGCGCGATCGGTTACTTGATCTGATGTATTTAGCCAGTCACGGAAAACGGCTGGTGCGGTTGGAATGCTTCGATGACCTCAAGTTCTGTGCGCAGACAGATACTCTCGATCTGGTTCCCATCCAAAAAGAACCTGGAGTGCTGGTCAAGTCATATAGCAATGCGTAGATAGGTTAGGACAGACCTTTATGGAGAAGCCGCGCGGTGCGCGGCTTCTCCATAGGCTATTGATTTTATATCAGCGCGTAGCACTATAGCTCTCCTGAGAGAGTGTTTGAGAGTGCTTCAAATCGAGAGTGCTTCAATCAAATAGTGAAAGCATCCAAAACGCTGAGCCTCATTAGGCGTGGTCCCTAAAAGCGAGCCTCATACTCCAGGACGACGCGGCTGTCGTCATCAAGGTTGGTAGACCCGCGCAATAGCCAATTGTCGTCTAACCGATAGCGCAAGCTAAACTGGGTCGGCTCTCTCACCGTCAGAAGCTGCAAGATCGAGACGGATAGGTCATCCGTGATACCGATTCCTAGCTCGGCGGCGAGGCCAAAGGTAGAACCGATGTCGTCACTATTTCCTTCTTCTCGGTCATCGTTAGTGATCACCGTTGGGAAGATGCGAAAGTCGCCGAAACCGACAGCATTGCTAATTAGAGTTTGGATGCTGGTGAAGAGTGCCGTGCCTGCTAGATTGGCGATCGCCAAAGAGCCATCTCCTGCGTCAATATCGTTAACAAAACCGCCTCCGATGAGGGCAATAATTTCATTCTCGCTGCGTCCTGGACTGCTGGTGAGTTCTAAGTTCTCGAAGATTTGGCTAGCTGGCCCTACGACTGCTGCTTCAATTCGCACGGTTTGCAGACCACCGATATCGGACGCGGTGGCATCCACAATTTCGGATTGGGCATAGGGAGATGTGGGGGGTTGAATGGTGCGAGTTTGCTCCAACACCGAAGTTGCAAGGAGTACGTTAAGAAACGGATCAGCTCCTTGAGTGGGTCGAAAAACAGCCACATTTTCGTGCCGCCGTTCGAGGTTGAACTGGGTTGTGAACACGTTTACCTGTCCACTGCGAAGACGAATGACGCCATCAGGGCGCAATGTCCGAAAATCGTTGAGGGAACCATTCACGACTAACCCGCCTGTCGCCACGAAATTGAGGATTGGGGCACGAGTAATCAGGAGGCGATCGCCCAGAGTCACTTGAAGGTTGTCTAACTCGGGTGGAGAAAAGACAGTTGTCGCATTTTCCGTAGCGCTAGCAGCGACTATCCCTCCTGGTGCCGTTGGTTCAGGCAGGGAAATTCGACCGTTGGACAGCACCACCTCTCCACCCAGTTGGGGAGCTAGAGCCGTGCCGCCGACACGAATGAGACCATCAACTCCGCCGTTGTAGAGTCCTTTGAAGTTCACCGCAAGCCCCGACAAATTAACCGTTAGCGGCGGAGAGCTAGAGTCTGTCTCGGTCAGGACTAGCGGTTCTGCCAGGGGAACAACGCCCTGAGCCACGAACTCCCCATCGCTAAACTGTCCCCGGACTCTTTCTACATTGATGCGATCGCGGTCAAATCGCACCGTTCCTGAAACATCCGTGAGGGGTTCTGGCAGCAATCGCGATGAAAACCGCCCACCTTCGACCTGCGCGACACCACTAGCGAGAGGGCGCAAGTCGATTCCTGTGGGAGTTTGTCGCAGGGTTCCACCAATCTTGAGGGCGATCGCTGCTTCGCCGCCTTCCCAAGCGATTTGGTCATTGAGCACGTTGAGAATCGCCAGTCCCTCGTCTTCTAGCTCGACCTCTAAGCTGATGGCATCGCTAGCAGGTGCAACCGTTCCTTGGGGAAGCTGAAACGGAATGCTGCCTGTGACCCGAATGGGGTCATTTTCCGTCACCCGCATTCCGCCAATCAGATTGAGGCGAGCGTCTGCATAGCTAAAGCTAGCTCTCGCTTGCTGAACCGGAGTTTGGTTAAGCGTTCCGTCGGTCAACTCAAAAGCTCCCCGTGCTTGCGGATTAGAGATGCTTTCAGTCAGGGTTGCAGTGGCGTTGAGATTGCCTTGAACGTCGAGAGGAAGTTGGAAAAATTCCATTACCAGCTCAGCGGGAACGTTTTGCACCTGGATTTGCCCACTGCTGTCTTCGTCTTGGCCGACTTTTCCAGCAAAGTTGATTAGGGTCTCTCCAGACTCAAAGCGAAACGGCAGCAGGGTCAGAGTATTGTCTGCAAAACTTCCTTCGGCAATGAGACGATTGGGAGCGGTGTATTCGCCCCACTCTAAATCTTCGCCCTCCACGCTGAATTCTGCAGATAATCCGGCGTCGCGGGAAACGGTGATGTCAATAATGCCGGAAAATTCGCCATTGAGGTCTCGCAGGGGCGGAAAAAATTCTGTTTGCTCTGCCTCAGTCAATTGGCGATCGCGCAAGTCTACAATTTCCGAATAGCGCTGGAGCCGCCTCAGGAAAGAACTGTCAGACGTGGCAATCGAACTTGGATAAACGTCATCGGCATCACCATAATCAGGCGGACTGAGGAAGCGTAAAATATCTGACAGCTCGAAGTATTGGAACGCCACTAGCAGGTCTTGGATGCCGCCATTGGTGGCACTGATCTGTCCTCGAAAGAGCGTGTCGTCTGCGGGTGATACGCGACCGACGAGAGCATACGTGCTGTTGCCGACAATAAGCTGTCCACCATTGAGAGCCACGATTCCGTCTTCGTAGATGAGGCGTCCTTGAAAGAAGTCCCCTTCGATGTGACCGATTCTGGGATTTTGGATCTCAATATCGCCAAAGGCAGTGGTGCTTGTGGGGTTAGCCACGTCAAAAGTCGAGAAATCGATGTCTACCCGGCCTGATAGGGTTCCGGCTACGGCTCCCAGACCTGTCTCAGCAGCAGGCCGTAAGCTCAGAATCGCGAGAGGAAAGTTAGTGAGTTGGGTGACAAGGCGATCGCCCTCAGTGCGACCTTCTGCAACCGCCGTTCCTCGACGCACAAAAAACGTGACGGGACGATATTGGCTATCGACAGCGAGAGCAATGCGATCTTGTCTGCCTAGCAAGTCTAAGCGGCCTCCGGTTCCTGGAGTAAACTGCACTGGGCCGTTGAGATTTGGATCAAAGGCCAGTTCATTCACCACCAAGTTGTCGAGAGCTAAATTGCCGTCAACGGTTGGTCTTTCAGGAGTTCCGGTTACTTTACCCGAAAATCGAGTTTGCCCCGCGATTTGGATGTCGGCAGGGAGTGAACCGGGCAGAAGAGCGATCGCCCGTTGAATATCCAGCGTTTCCGTCTCTACGTTCAAATCCAGTCGCGAAATGAAGGGAGCATTGGCTCCTTCTAGCTGAGTGGCGATAAATCCGCTGGCTCGAAGACTGGGCGTCGTAGCCTGTCGAATCTCGATGCCGTTGCCTACCCAGCGAAAGTCGGCGTCCAGCGGCTCGGCTAACACGGGAACACTCGATAGCTGAATCTGCCCTTCCGCGTCGATGGCCGCAGGGCTGAAGTCATTCAAATTTCCAGACGCTCGGACACGACCACTGACATCTCCCGACTGCTGTGGCACGAATGGACGCAAGGGCAATCGATTCAGCGTTGCCGTAGCCTGCCATTGGCGATCGCTCAAATTCACTTCTGCTTCAGGCTGCACCGTACCTGAGAAAACTTCGACTGTCGTGTTTTGCAAACGAAGGCGATCGCCCAAAAGCTGCACTTCTCCTTGGGCTGGATAGGTTGCTTCTGGTAGCGCCCAAGCGACATCAGCCTGCGGAGATTGCAGTGTTCCAGCAAGATTTAGAGTTGCAGATAAGTTGCCAAGAGCGACCTCAGCAGGCAAGGGTTGAGGCAGATAGGAACGTGCTAATGCATCGGCGGATAAGTCTGAAATATCGAAGTTAAAGTTCAAGCTCTGGATAGGATCAATCCCCAAACGTCCGGTGCCCGCAATCATTCCTCCTTCTTTCAAAACGGCTTGAAAGGCATTGATTTCTAGAGTAGAAGGACTGATAGCATTGGGATCAAGCCGAAATCGAGCCCCGAGAGAATCGAACTCAAACTGATCGACTTGAATAGGACGCACTTGGTTTACCGTGCCCTCAATCTGAGGCTGGTCTAACGCTCCGGTGATCTGAACCTCAGTGCTGACGCGTCCACTCACGCTGGCTGGAAGATCGGCCGCCACCGTATTGACCAGTTCAGCCAAGTCGAGAGAGCGGCTCTCGACCACGAGGTCATAGCCCTGCTGCAACGAGTCTTGATACCGAATTTGGCCTCTCGCTTCGAAGGGCGTATCCCCCACTTGAGCGGAAACCTCTTCGAGTTGGGCGATGCCATCCTGAAAGCGAACGCGTCCGCTGCCTGCTGAAAGATCGAACGGAAAACCTGGAATTTGAGCCTCTAGCTTCTCAAGCCGTGCTGTCCCTGCGATATCCCACTGAAAATTGGGAGCGATCGCCACCTCTAGCTGACTGTGAAGGTGTCCAGCAGCAATGGTTGCTGGCAGACTGGGCAGCAGTTCGGTAAAAGGAGCGATCGCCAAGTTTTGGCTGCGAATTACTGCATTGGCTTCGAGTGCATTGAGGTTGAATTCATCAGAAGAAGATTCTGTCCCTGCTTCTCCAAGAAACAACTCACCCTCAAGGTCAAACTCTCCGCCAGTACTCCCCACCAGCTCAGAATCAACCCAAGGCTGCCCCGTCAGATCAAATAGAAATCGTCGATTCTCATCTCGAAACCGAACCACACCGTTGATAGGGGCGATCGCCACTGCATTCTCACCTACGGCTTCCCAGCTTGAAGGCTGTGACCAATCGGGAGGAAGGGTTGCGCCTTGTAGCTGCGACAGGTCGGTATTGAGAGTGTTTGTGAACTCTTCTGAAACATCATCGGAATCCTGACCTGAGGTCTGAATCTCGTCGTAGGGGACTAGGGCGATCTGAGCCTCTTGCAAGCGCAGTCGGTCTAGCTTGATCTCAATGGCACCCGGATCTTGAACCTGAAGCTCAAGATCAACCCAGTTTCCCGCTTCCGACTGCTCAATCACAGCGGTCGGACGAATCAGCGTCACTCCCAAACTGAGCTGGCGCTTGAACAACGCTTCAAAGGGATTGAAGTGAATCTGGAGCGCTTCTACAATGGCGCGATCGGGATCATCCGCTGTGGGTGGTAGCACCGTTTCTCCTAACCGGAGGCTAAACGGGGTAAATCCTTCCACGTCACCCACATCAACGGGACGCTGAATGAGCTGCTCCAGCGAGACTTTGACCGTAGGCACAAGTCGCGTATAGACCCAGTGGCGAGCGATAAGGGTTCCTGCTGCCGCTGCCACTGCAAGCGTTGCTCCAGACACCAGGACGATACGTCGCCAGGGCGATCGCCTTGGGCGAGCTTGAGTAGACGACTCTTCGGAAGCGGAGTCATCGGATTCGGATGAAGGAGAGTCAGAGTGAGGCGGCTGAGTCATGAAAATGAACTAAACAGACAAGAGACGGGGATACGAACAAGCGTGACTCAAACAAAAATACATCAAACAAAAATACAGATGAATCGAACCGATTATGCTGAACCAAAGTCAGCAGGTTAACAGGAGGTTAACAGACTGGGTAAAGTTGGGCGATCGCCATTTCCAAGGTTTTGCTTCAACTATGCTTATCTCTTATAGCGCCTCTTGACAGGAGTGAGATTGAAATAATAAATCTTCTAACAGGGTATCGATCGCCAAACGAGGACAGTTGACAAAGCGGATAACAACAAAGAGGCAAAGCGCAGCGCTTTGCTGCATGGTTTGATAAAACTTCAGGACTTACGTATTTTATTGAGATTGTGGGCGCTCTGCGCCCACAATCTCAACGAATTTATTCAGGCTGACACGAGTTATACGTAAGTCCTAAACTTGTGGATTTGGCTGCAACCGTCCCCAGATCTGCTCAGCTGATTTGACCGAAAAACCCATACTGAATAGATCACCATATATAGCAAGCCGCAGTTAGGTTGGGGCAGATTGAGAGGCTCAATCTATTGCTTAGCAGGCATTTCACTCTAAATTCCGAATCCTAAATTCTGCCTCTTGTCACATTACAAAGAAAAGGTAGAGGGCGATCGCCCTCTACCTTATTCATTCTTGAACCAACCCCGATTCAAAAACTCCTCAGTTCTTATTCATCAGCCCCAGTCAACACATCTTTTCGAATTACAGCATGAACTCCCCAGTTGCCATCAACAACCTGGGTAATACCAAAGTCAACCGCCACGGACATCAGAGAAATGGCCTCATCTTCACTCATGCCCTGAGTTGTCATTAAGAAATGACGCATCTTGCGAAACGCATCCCGCAAAGCCGCATCGACTGAGGACTCACTGTAAATATCTTGCTGCGCCGTTTCTCCAAGTTCGTCAAGATAGTTTGCATAGCTAAATCCGTGAACTACGAACTCATCATCGGTTTCCAGCAATGGGTAGTTGAGATCTTCGAGGATCGTTTCCGGCAGTTCCTCTTGCGGATGCACCACAACTCGAATCAAGCCCGTGAGGGAAGTTTCGATCGCCGTTCCTGCAAGTTCTGAATCGCCTTGGGCTGCATGGGGATCGCCAAGAGATAGCAGTCCTCCCTCTACTGCGATGGGATAGTACATGGTGGCTCCGGCTCCGATGCGCCAGTTGTCGATGTTGCCGCCAAAATAGCTAGGAGGAATGGAGTCCACAACATCCGCTTCGCTAGGAGCCAAGCCAATCACACCAAAGTGAGGTCGGATAGGAATGCGAACATCTTCTAGCACCTCAAAGTTTTGCTCGGTGAGGTTGTGATCAACAGGCACTCCGGGATAGTCGATTCGCTCATGCACTACACCAAAAGGATCTGTTTGAGGGATCCAGCGAAAGTTATAGACTGCACTTGCCCAGTTTTGCTCTCCGGCAGCGTCCACCTCATAGATGGTGATGACTTCACGGGGGGCTGGTTCTTCGATCATGTCATTGTAGTGAAAGCCCCACCAAGCTGCTGCGTTGCTGCCAAAGGTTTGGCCTTCGTATGCTGGATTCCCGCTTGGACGAGGCTCCACATCTAAGATTTGGACTTCGAGCACGTCACCGGGTTCTGCCCCGCAAACATAAATCGGCCCTGTCAAAATATGGACACCATAGCCTTCGCCTGCGCCTCGTTCATAGGTTCCAGGTTCGGTGGGGCCAGCACCACGACGATCGACGGCCTTAAAGTCTTCTGTCCAGGCATAAACGCTTTCTGCACCGGGGTCGCCTGTGACCATGCGTGAGGCATCATCATTCGCGTGGTGGGTCAGGGTTTCAATCGTAATGACATCCCCCGAATTGACGGTCAGACGGGGTTCCAGTTCTTGACTAAAGTAGCCCCAATGAACGGTTTCAGCGCTGACGGGGAGATAGTGGTGCTGCGCATCTGCTGAAAGATTTTCACACTCATTGGCGATCGCCCCTGTCGCTCCAGCCAGCATTAAACTTCCTGCACTTCCAAAACTCAGCAGTGCCGTTTTCCAGCCCTTCCCGCCATCACGCTCAAGTCGTTGATGGTTCATTCCTTACACCCTCGTTGAAAGAGTTTAATCCTATGGGTGGAGGTTACGGCTGTTTGTAACCGAAGATACTAGCAAAGTTGGAGTGCTCTGGATAATAGAGTAGGTATACGATCTGCACCAATTTGCAACACCACGTAGTATTACAAAGGAGTTACAAATCGAAGTCAGTGATGTGTAATCGCTTGAAATAGTGAGCGATCGCTCCTGATCCTGATCTCAAGTGAGATGACATCAGAACTCGCGTTCAGCACAATCAATATAGCAATCTCAAATGATTGATGAGAGAGGGGGCGGGCTCTCACTTAGCAATTCACAAGCGATTTAATATCGCTATAAGATGTTTATCTCTGGCTCAAATGACTCAACAAGTTCCAAGTTTTTTGACTCAAAATAAAGAAGTGCTGCGCGTTATTTTAGCCGTTTGTATCGTGGTTGCAGGCGTATTGCACTTCCTGGCTTCTGACCCATTCATTCGAATCGTTCCAAACTTTTTGCCCTATCCAGCTGCGCTAGTTTACATCAGCGGTGTGATTGAAATTTTTCTGGGGCTCCTGTTGCTGATGCCGCCAGTGAGCCAGTTGGCTGCATGGGGATTGGTGGCTCTGTTCATCGCGGTTTACCCCGCCAATATCAACATGGCTGTTAACCACATTCATATCGACGGAATTCCTGATGCGTGGTGGTTTCAGGCAATTCGATTGCCATTTCAGTTTGTGCTGATTGCCTGGGCATATTGGTACACAAAACATGACGCCAATCCAAACCAGGCATCGATCTTGCCAGGATATCCAAAGCAAAATTAATAACGTCGCAACTCGCTCGCCAGATCACGAAGCTATCAAACAGGTGTATTGAGCCAGCTTACGGTTCAAAAAATGAAAGCGGCAAGACAATCAACGTATTTGCTTGTCGTCCAACCACATGAACAATTTCGCCCTCAGGGATCTCCAGATCAGGGATCTGACACTTCGCTTTCCACAAAGAGCCTTCGAATGCCACTTCTCCGTATCGTCTTGGCGGAATCACTCCGGTTACTTCTGCCTCGACTTGACGCCGAAAATCTGTTTCTTGCTGAGGCACCATCCCTCGCATCACCACTGCAAGGGAAACTGATAAGAGACTCCAAATGACGAGCTGAATTGAAATAGACGGTACGCTGAGAGCGGCGATCGCCGTGATGATGGCAGCAAGACCAATAGCAGCAAGACTGGGCTCTCCGACAAACAGACCTAAACCTAAAAACGAGATGCCTCCGAGAATCCAAAGCGTATGACTGGACTGACTAGCCATCGAACCCCAAACGTCCATTCTTCTTCCTCTATCTCTCCTCTGAAGGCTCTTCTCTTTAGAGCATACCTTTAGGGATGAACAAGTCTTAAGTTCTCAAGTGTAAGCCCAGTTAAAGAATATATTTTTTTCGCTTGAGCCGCTCAGGCCGCTTCTTGCGACGTAAGAATTGGACAGCGGCGATCGCCAACTGAGACGGCGGCATAAACAAGACCAGTGGAACAGCATAGGAGAAGGCGCGAATGCTAGCGGTATAGGCCGTATCTTGTGACGCTTTACGCTTGGGCATCGTGGCCGCAACCACCTGCTCTAACGGCACGGCAGCCGTGTGGAGCCAATTGCGCAATGCAGGCGGTACTTGTGAATTGAGCCGCAGTTGCAATGTTTCTGTAGACCAAGACTGCACATAGGCAGAACTCAAAAATGGCTGATATAAGGATGCTTCTGGAGTTTGCTGTTTGACAAAGGACAAGCTGAATCCTTGGAGCATCCGCCGCAGCGACTCGGTCTCATCGCGACGACGTTCTCGCAGGAATATATTTTGAGTGAGCGCTTCGTTGAGATTTGCCGGGTCACCTGTGCTCAAGTGAGTTGCCCCGATGGCGGTGAGCAACAGTGCATTGTCTTGTTCAAGCGCCATGAAAGGAAGCAGCTGTTGGCTAACAGAGGGCGTAATCGAATCTTGGCTAGAAGATACGATGATCAATGGCACATCGATCTGACCCAGGCTTTCCGCATCAAAAATGCGTCCCATCACAGGGCTCATCGCCATCACCTGGGTAACGCGGCGATCGCGCAAATCATATTCCTGATCAGGCAAATCAACGGCGCTGCACTGAAGCCAGTCAGCGGGGGATAATCCCATGAGACTTCGCCCTTCACAAAACTGTCGCAGGTGGGGCAAATTCATCTGCGCTCCGGCTAGCGCCAATGCGGTGAATCCCCCCAGGGAATGGCCGATAACCGTTACCTGACGAGTATTCAACTTATCGCCAAGCACGCTGGAATACTGATTGAGTCGCTCAAATTCATCCAGCAAAAAGCTAATGTCTTGGGGGCGATCGACAAACTCCGTAGCAGGCATAATGTCGCTGAGTTTGCTGCCGTCTTCTCCCAACGTGATCCCCGCTAGCCAAGCCACATTGCTGCCAGGGTGCTCCAACGCCGCAACGGTGATTCCGTGGGAGGCCAAGTGATGTGCAATGTAGTTAAGAAAGTGGCGATCGGCTCCAAACCCGTGAGAGATGATGACCAGCGGTCCACTTGACCAGCGGCTCCAGTAGAGATCAACCGGAATGCTGCGATCGCGCTCTCGATCGCGAAAGGTCAGTGTTTGTTGGCGGACGGTCTCAAACCCCTCAGCACTGGGGTCAAACGAGCCATAGAAAGGCTCAGTCTCAACAGCTAGCTCCCGTTCTAGAATTGAGTTCAGAGCATGGCTTTGCCAGCGCGGCAGATTGAGCTGAGAGGCTAGGGCGATCGCAGAAGAGGCATCAACAGTGACCTCATCCGCTGGATATGCCTGCAAAAAACCCAACAGACTGAGTCCTCCAGGCTGACGAGCGGCCAGCTTTAGCGCCGTCTCAAACTGCTCGGGTTGACTGTCAGGAATTGCCATTTCCAGCAATTCCAAAATTCGCGCTCCTGACGACGATTGCAGCAAATCATCAACTAGGTTGTCGCTAACCGAAGGGTCAAGCTGCACGTGACGGGTCAGTGCGAGTCGTAAGTCATTGTTGAATAGGGGAGTGTAGGGACGCAGCCTTGACGGAGGTTCTCCAGTCTTGACAAACGTTTCTAGTTCCACAACTGTGACTGATTGTTGAATCGGCCCTAATTTGATCTTCAAGCGTTCGGCGGCGATCGCCGATCTTGAATTGACACAGGGTACGACAACCAGTCCGGCAAGCAGAGCTATGATCCTAAACTTCCAAGCGGGTCGTCTTGGAGAAGAGTCATCAGGGAGTGGCAGAGCAGAGGAGGAGGAAACGAGCACAGTAATGAGTATTCGTTAAAGTTCGCGAAGGTTCGAGAGAGGCAAGCTAGGTCGGAGCTAAATCACATTAGGCAGAATCTACCGATGTGGCATGGATCAATAGACGCCTCGATGGGTCAAAACAGTTTCTCAAGAAACCCACGAGCTTATTTTTCCCAAAATATAAGCTGTTCTTATCCCGCAATGCTATAGAAACGGATAAGTCGTTCATAATCTGTGAAAAAACGTAGAGGTTGAACCGTAAAAGCCCTGATGTGTAGACGGGCTTTTGTAGGAGTTGCACAATGGTTTTCCTCCTTACAGAGTACTGACAAACAGAATCAAAACGGTGTCGTTTCTAACGGCGTCGATTGGACAGAGCATTGAGATGGATCAGGAAAGTTCTTTCCCTTCAGGATGGACTGCTCACACCAGCGAGCAGTTTTCAGCAGCTTTGCGTCTTGACAATAGCCTCCAATGAGTTGAACACCGATCGGCAGTCCCTGAGATCCCCAGCCTGTGGGCAGGGCGATCGCCGGAACACCCAGCAGAGACCAGAGTTCACAGAATATCGGGTTGCCCGTACTATGGAGACCTTGCGGTGCTTCACCGGGAGTTGCCAGAGTCAACACCGCATCGTACCGATGAAATAGCGAGACAATGTTGTGCTGATAGGTTTGGCGCATGGCGATCGCCTGCAAATATTCGACTGCTGAAATCTGTCGTCCCTCATCAATTTTTTGAATGAGGCGATCGCTGAGCAAATCGGCCTGAGTCTGACGCAAGTCCCGATATTGGTGTGCTACCTCTGACAGCATCAGATGCCTCATCACTGTTGGAAAGCGATCGAACTCTTCCGACAGCTTGATTTCATCGACCACGGCCCCCTGTTGTTCAAAAGCGTCTGCTTGCTGAATCAGGTGCGATCGCTGCTCTGGCTCGGCCTGCTCCCATACACAGGTTTTCACTAAAGCAAGGCGCGGCGCATATCTCCGCAGGTGGGTTTTCAGAGAGGCAAGAGAATGATGGCTCCATGATTTATCTAACCTAACGTCTTGCTGTCCCTGCGGTTGAGTGAGTGGACGGATTATGGGGAGTACTTGAGAATTCGTAACACTGCTGGCGATCGCCCTTGAGCCTTCATCGGGTTCTGAATCGATTGCCTCTGGGTTGATCAACACAGAGGCGATCAGCGCCACATCATCTACGCAACGAGCAAACACCCCCACCTGATCCAAGCTGGGACTCAGCGGCTGAATTCCTCGACGAGAAATCAGTCCAGCACTGGGTTTATAACCCACCACTCCACAAAAAGCAGCCGGACGAATCACCGATCCCTGAGTTTGGGTTCCGAGGGCGGCAGGAATAAATCGGGCGGCGATCGCCGCAGCCGAACCGCTGGATGACCCTCCTGGTGTATGGGCTAGATTCCAAGGATTGCGAGTCTTTCCAGGACTGAGGTAAGCAAACTCGGTTGTGACCGTTTTTCCGGCCATCATCGCTCCAGCCTGCAACAATCGCTGTACTACTTCAGCAGACTGTTCTGGAACATAGCCTCGATAAATTGCCGATCCCCTCTCAGTTGGGATGCCCTCAGTCTCCATGATGTCTTTAATGCCAACAGGTACGCCCCAAAGGGGAGAAGGGTCTGAACATCCCTGTTGTTCGAGCTGTTTGACTTGATTGAGTAAATGCTCCGGCTGAAACCAGGCCCATGATTGAACTCGGGAGTCCCATTGCTGAATGTGCTGAATGCAGTTATGCACGACTTCTTCAGGTGAAAATTGCCGTGTTCGAAAGCCCTCCAACAATCCTCTGATCGTCAGCTCGTTTAGTCCCATTACGTTAAACAAGTCTCAGCTCGTGGTTTCACAAACTTGTCATTTAAATTAGACATCCATAGCAACCTCAAACGATTTGTGAGAGAGGAAGCGGGCTGCGTCTGCCTCTCCTCTCACTTGGCAGTTCACAAGCAATTTAGGATCGCCATATCACATTAGGCATCTATAGCAATGCACAGATAGGTTAGGACAGATATTGATAGAGAAGCCACGCGGTGCGCGGCTTCTCTATCAACTATTGGTTTTATATCAGCGCGTAGCACCATATCAAATTAGACACTCATCAGACGTTCAAACTGGCGAGATGAATCACCGCATCGCCCTGATTGACCAATGGATTGCGAGTTGCACCAATCACTAGACCTGCCTGAGATGCAGTCAGGTTAACGCTCTTATCACCGAACGTGTCACGAATGGTGCCCAACCGCTGTTTTTTATCAACCTGCTGTCCAATCTCAACCTCAAGATGGAAAAGTCCGCCTCTAGAGGCTCGCATCCAGCGCGTTGTTTTGGCTTCTAGAGGAATGTCACAAAAAAGAAATTTCGCTGAATCTTTTGCACGGGCATCCGCCGCCGGAGGCTCTGGAATCGAAGGAGAATGAGGAATCATGTTTAAATATTTCATCACTCCCTCCACTCCTCTAACACCAGCCTGAATCGCATCTTCGTTAAACCGGAGAGCCTCTCCACCTTCGTAGAGCAAGACTGAACAGCCGCGTTTTGCTGCCGCTTGCCGCAGGGAGCCGTCACGAGTCGAGGCATGAATCATTAAGGGCGCGCCAAATGCTTTGGCACAGCGATAGGTTTCTTCGTGTTCCAGGTTGGCACGAATTTGCGGTAGATTGTGGCGATGAATGGCAGCAGTGTGGAGGTCAATGCCGTGGGAGCAGTGGTCTACCACTTCTTTGAGTAACAGGTGAGCCAGCCGGGCCGCGAGAGATCCCCGTGGAGATCCGGGAAACGAGCGGTTGAGATCGCGTCGATCGGGCAGATAGCGCGACTGCTCGATGAACCCGAAGATATTGACAACCGGAACAGCGATCAAAGCTCCTGAGAGAGTTTTGGGCGAAACGCTACTGAGCACCTGCCGAATAATCTCTACGCCGTTGATCTCATCTCCGTGAATTGCTGCGCTGAGCCACAGACAGGCTCCTGGACGCTTTCCATTCACCACTGTAACGGGAAGTGACATCGGAGTCTGAGTCGGCAGCTTCGCCACCGGAACCTCTACTCGCTGACGCTGTCCTGGAGCGATCGCCACTCCGCCGACAATAATCGGCTGAGCCTTAGGTTGGGTCGTACTCAATTGAGTCATGATATTGTCGCAACTCAGTGCTGATCAGTGCTGAGCGCGATCGCGCGTTTTGCCATAGGTCGCATGTTTTTCAATGAATTCAATAATCTTACCTGCAACATCCACTTCCGTAGCGGACTCAATCCCTTCCAGGCCAGGAGACGAATTCACCTCCATCACCACAGGGCCATGATTAGACCGGAGAATATCGACCCCCGCAACATACAAACCCATCGCTTTGGCTGCTCGTGTCGCAGTACTCCGCTCTTCTGGGGTCAGCTTCACTTTTGCAGCACTGCCACCCCGATGAATGTTTGAGCGGAACTCTCCAGGCGCACCCTGACGCTTCATCGAAGCAATCACCTTGTCTCCCACAACAAAACAGCGGATGTCCATCCCGCCCGCTTCTTTGATGAACTCTTGCACCAAAATATTGGCATCCAAACCCCGAAACGCTTCAATCACCGAAGTTGCGGCTTGCTTGGTCTCAGCAAGTACCACACCAATGCCTTGAGTCCCCTCTAGCAGTTTGATGACCAAAGGTGCGCCTCCTACCACATCCAGTAGACCTTCGATGTCTTTGGTGGAGTGGGCAAATCCAGTCACGGGTAAGCCAATGCCCTTGCGAGCCAGGAGCTGGAGACAGCGCAGCTTATCGCGAGAGCGAGAAATTCCCTGAGACTCATTCGTAGGAAAGACGCCCATCATTTCAAACTGACGCACCACTGCTGTGCCATAAAACGTCTTTGATGCACCGATGCGCGGGATAACCGCATCGAAATCATCCATCAATTTCCCTTGAAACATGAGCTGAGGGTGGTGAGATGTGATGTTCATATAACATCGCAGATAGTCAATCACCTGCATGGTGTGCCCTCGTTGTTCTCCTGCCTCCTTTAGCCGACGAGTGGAGTAGAGTGAGGCATTGCGCGACAAAATCGCAATTTTCATGGATCTAGAAATCTCCCCAAAGAAAATTTAGTATTTAAGGCGTTCCGAACGTGGACTGACTCTTGCAGACAATCAGTGAGTCGCTGAAGCAGGCGGTGAGCTTTGCAAATACGATCGCCCAGGATCAACAAAGAATCGCTGACGAACAGCCTCCCGTCCTAATAGCATTCGAAACTGCATGTTCCGGCGATGAGTCAAGGTTAGTTCGATCGGCCAACTCTGATCATTGAGGTTTACAGGCGTCAAGATAACGGGTCTTAACTCTGCCTTCCCGCCAGAATTTTTAACCTGTCGCTGGTCAAGTAAAGGGGCTTCAGATTCTACGGTCTCTGTTTCATCACGCTGAGACGGATGCACCTTAAACCGGACACAGTGAACTCCGTCGCGGTCAAAGAGTTCAATGTCAAAAGCATAAAGTGCTGACGTGCGTGCCCCAGTGTCAATCTTGGCCTTAATCTTCGCAATTTCTAGCTCCGGTAAAGTAAGCCATTCTCTCCAGCCGATCAGCGGCAATGGCGATCGCATTAATGAATTCACAGATGTGGCCTACCTGTTACGTCAAAACTAAGCGGGTTAGGAATATGTAGGAATATTCGCGGTCTCTAGCCCAACCTTAAGCATCTCAGACAATAATGAATACCCAAGAATTGTTGCGAAAATCTGAGTGAAATCTTAATCCAAGCGGTTAAATTAGACCTCTCAATTTCCAACTTGACCTTATCATTCATAATGAACACTTGAAGCTCCATGCAGAAGCCTTTAACCTAGAGAAAAATCAAGCCGTTTTTGAAGCTATCATTTTGCTGCTTTCAACCGATGAAAAATCCTCAAGAGATCGCTGATAAGAGAACTGAAGCAGAACGGATGCAGGATGTTCGGTTGTTATTAGATCACCTTGCAGCAAGCCAAGAGGTGACGATCAAACTCATCCTTGACTGTCTATACGATGTAGGCGCAACGCATCTCATCAATCAAAAGGTCGCCCCTAAGTTTCTCAACAAAGTCAGCAAGTCGATTGCAGCAAAGTCTAAACCAGCCTTCCGTGCGATCGGCTACCTTTGGTTTAAGAAAAACTGTCCTCAATTGATTACCGATTGGCTTCACACAAAAGTCGCGTTTGGTGAGACTCCGACAACCTTAGAGAGTTTTGAAGCTCAAACCATCGAACTGCCCGATCCTGACGTTCAGCCCGTTTCTGTTGTTCAGCCCGTTTCTGTTGCATCGGTGCGGGATGTCAAGCGCCTGCAAGCTCAGGTCAGGCTACTAACCGGAATTCTGATCGGCTCGCTAACTCTAATCGGTGGAACAGCCGTGTGGTGGTTTTATGATGCTTCTGAATCTCGGCAACTGCAAAATACCGTAAACTCGCCCGCTGCAAACGTTTGTAAATCTATCGAGTCCTCTGACTGTTGATGTCCAGAAGCGTTCGAAAACTATCCGTTCATCCCTGCTCGACAATCACGCCTCACACCACCCGAACTCTGATATTTTGCTCAATTTGGGAATAAGTCTTCGGGTTCCCTACCTTTACCTCGTTTCGCTAAGTAGATGGAGACAAATATAGCAATGCGCAGATAGGTTAGGACAGGTATTTATGGAGAAGCCGCGC
>JGI12210J13797_10173017_pt1 | contig 34147 bp, 30 predicted proteins | sample ElkSlonscriptome_3_FD_13797 | JGI IMG/M metagenome (IMG submission 13797) | reverse complement strand
AATAAGCATTCCCGGCAAGCCCTGCCTTGCAGCTAAGCGCTTTCCGACTCGCTGAAAGTTACAGGATTAACGACGGGGTACACTAGACGGACATGACGACAGGAATGAACAATGCCCGCTTCAGGGGCTGGATGGCGCTGGTCGTGCTGACCCTGGTCCTGGGCTGCTCGGTGAGCCCCCGTAGCGATCCTCCGAGTTTCGGCGAATGGCAGCCGGAATCGGGCGAGCCGGTCGACCGGATCAAATTTTCGAATCTGATCGACTGGCAGCCGCTGAACCGAGACTGGGTGCTGCTTCGATTCAATGGCGGCGGATCTTTCGCGCTTCGTCCGCGCGATTCGTGCAGGGCCGATGTCCGCGAGGCAAGAACCGTGGAACTGGTTTCGGCAATGCCGAATCTTCTGCATCGATCCGACCGGGTACGGCTGGACGACGAGGTCTGCCTGATCGAAGACATCCGCTCCGTCCCGAATCACCCCGGCGCGACGTAACCTTCGGCTTCATCCACTTCGCCGCCGAACAGGAACGCCTCTGCCTGCTCCACGAGGTATTTCCGGTGCTCCGGATCGATTGGCGAGAGACGCTTTTCGTTGATGAGCAGGGTCTGGTGGGCGAGCCACTTTTTCCAGGCTTCGGCAGAGATCTCGTTGAAGATACGCTCTCCCAGCTCGCCGGGCAGCGGCTTGCGCTTGAGCCCTTCGGCCTCGCGGCCGAGATACGTGCACTGAATCATTCTGGTCATGGCATTTTTCTGGTCCGGATATTGAGAAAATCGCCGCAAAGCCTAGCGAGCGGGTGGCCGGCGGTGGACGCCGTCAGGCAGACGCGCGTTAGCTATGAGCTAATTGTCTAGAATAACAGCCAGAAGTCGACGATCCCGTCGCCCCCGATCAGCAACAGCCAGCCGGCTCCGGCCAGGAACGGGCCGAATGCGATCGGGACTTCCCGGCCCGTCTTTCTCAATGCGATCAGCGTCAGTCCTAACACAGCGCCGACACCCGAGGCGAGCAGGATGACCGTCGGTAACGCCTGCCATCCGAACCATGCGCCTATGGCGGCCAGCAATTTGAAATCACCATAGCCCATGCCTTCCTTGCCGGTAATCAGGCGGAAAAGGTGAAACACCAGCCAAAGCACCAGGTATCCGGCGACCGCGCCGATCACCGCCGACTCCAGGTCGGTGAATACACCGAAAAGATTCAGTATCAGCCCCAGCCAGAGCAGCGGCAAGGTCAGCTGGTCGGGGAGGAGCTTGTGATCGATATCGATGCCGGCGGCGGCAATCAACGTCCAGGTCAACACCAGCCCCGCCAGGCCTTCGGCGGTCGGACCGAGGCGCCAGATCACCAGCACCGACAGGATTGCCGTGATCAGCTCGACTGCCGGATAGCGCAGCGAGATGGTGCTGTCACATTGTCGGCACCGGCCTCGAAGAATCAGCCAGCTGATGACCGGAATATTGTCGTACCAGGCGATCTGCCGGGTGCACGAAGGGCAGCGCGATCTACCGGTAGCGATGCCGGTCGGTGTGGCCTCCGGGGCCTGGTCGGAGTCCAATCCCAGCAGTTCACGGCACTGGCATCGCCAATCATGAAGCAACACGGCCGGCAGGCGCAGGATCACAACGTTCATAAAGCTGCCGACAAGCAAACCAAGAATGATCGCCAGGGTGTAGAGCGTGGCCGGATTGAGAGCGCTCAAATGCTGCATTGCTACATGACAGACGCCATCTTGAAAATGGGCAAGTACATGGCAATCACGATTGCGCCGACGATGACGCCGACCAGGATGATGATGAAAGGCTCGAGCAGGCTGGAAAGTGCGTCGACCGTATTATTGACTTCTTCTTCATAAAAATCGGCCACCTTGAGCAGCATTGCGTCCAGCGATCCCGCTTCCTCGCCGATGGCTGTCATCTGGACGACCATCGGGGGAAACAACCCGGTTTGCTGCATCGATAACTGGAGCTGGTGGCCGATCGAGACGTCGTCGCGAATCTGCAGCGTGGCGTCGCCGTAGACCACGTTACCGGTGGCCCCGGCCACCGTTTTCAGCGCATCGACCAGCGGAACGCCGGCGGCAAACGTGGTCGCCAGCGTGCGAGCGAAGCGGCTGAGCGCCGACTTTTCCAGAACCGAACCGACGATCGGGATCTTCAGGCTGGCGCGGTCCAGAAAATGTGCAAACCGCCTGCTGCGCTTCTTCAACTGAATGATTGCAATGATTGCCGCCACAAATATGATCAGGTAGAGCCATCCGGTTTGCTGCACGGATTCGGACAAGTCGACGATCAGACGCGTGAAGGCCGGCAGGTCGCCGCCGAAGCTCTGAAAGATGGTTTCGAATTGCGGAATCACGACAACCAGCAGCAGAACGGTGACCGCGACGGCGACCCCGACCACGGTGGCCGGATAGAACAGCGCCTTTTTGATCTTTCCCTTGATCGACTCGATGCGTTCCTTGTAGGTCGCGATGCTGTCCAGTACCTGATCGAGCACGCCGGCACTTTCGCCTGCATCGACGAGGTTGACGAACAATTCGTCGAAGTACGACGGATGTTTCAATAAAGCCTCGGACAGGGTGGCACCGGATTCGACGTCTATTCGGACGGTGTTGATCAGTTTCTGCAAGCGGGGATTTTCGGCGGCCGCGGCAATTATGCCGAACGACTGAACCAGCGGAATGCCGGCATTGAGCATGGTGGCCAGCTGGCGGGTGAAAACCGCAATGTCCCGCGGTTTGATCGACTTGCCGGTGCTACCGAACAGCGGTTTGGGCTTTTTGCGAACGCGGGAGGGCGTGATGCCCTGTTTGCGCAATTCTGCCCGGATCAGGGTCTGATTGCGCGCCGACCGCTCACCTTTGAGCACCTTGCCGCGTTTGTCCTTTCCTTCCCACAGGAAGACCTCAAGTTCGTCGCGGGCAGTCGCCATGAAAATTCTCCTGTAGTCCTCTTGTGCCAATCCCCCAAGGCTCTATTTTCATGCACTTAGCGCTCGATTACAATGTTTTTTCCAAGCAAGCGTCATTTTCGCGGCTGTGTCCTCGGTGGCAGCATGCTTTCTACGAGCATCAATGTGACGCCGATCACGATCGCTGAGTCGGCGATGTTGAATGCAGGCCAGTGCCAATCGTTGTAATGGACATCGATGAAGTCCACCACGTAGCCCAATTGAATCCGGTCTACAAGGTTACCAACGGCACCGCCCAGCAATAGCATCAGCGCAACCGGAAGCGCCCGCGCAGACAGCGGCAGCTGCCACAGCCAGACGATCAGGAAAATGCTGATGCCGGAAGCGAAAACGATGAAAAACCAGCGCTGCCAGCCGCCGCTGTCGGCCAGCAGGCTGAATGCAGCGCCGGTGTTGTGGGCGAGTGTCATGTTTAGCCAGTCGGTAATCGGGACCGGACGATAGAGCTCAAGGTTGGCGACCGCCAGGTGCTTTGTCCAGAGATCCAGCGCCACGACCAGCAAGGCAAGCAATAGCCATGCGCCGAAGCGCGGCAGCGTCATCCTCGGATGAGCTGACTCCGTTTGCGTCAGCACCATTTGCGCTGTTCTCCATCGCCGGTTACGTTCTGTACGCATCGTCCGCAGATTTCTGGATGTTCCGGGTCGACGCCGATGTCGGGCCGATGATGCCAGCAACGAATGCACTTGGCACGATCAGTGGGCGTGACCGCAACGCGCAATTTGCAGCCGTCGATTTCCGCAGCCTCGTCGGCCGAATCAACCGCGTCCAGGCGAGCTTCCGACGTCAGCAGCAAGAACCGGAGTTCGTCGCCGAGTGCCGAAAGGTCTTCAGCCAGTTCGCCGTCGGCTTCGAGCGTGACTGCGGCGGCCAGCGACGAGCCGATCGCCTTGTCGCGTCGCAGGGATTCGAGCCTGGGTCCGACGACGTCGCGAACCCCACGCAAGCGATCGAAGCGCGCGCGCTGATCCGGTGTCGTTTCGATCAGGTCTGAATACCAGGTCGCCAGCATCACGGTTTCGGTCTGGCGATCCGGCATCTCGGCCCAGATCTCTTCTGCGGTGAAACTGCACACGGGGCCCAGCCAGCGCACCAGGGCCTCGAGTATCCCGAACATGGCCGTCTGGGCCGAACGCCGGGCCGGGTGATTGGCCGGCAGCGTGTAGAGTCGATCCTTGATGATGTCAAGATAGAACGCGCCCATATCGATGGAGCAGAAATGGTGCATCCGCTGGTAAACCTGCCAGAAGCGGTAGTTGGCATAGGCATCGGTGATTTCGTCGTTAAGCCGTGCCGCAAGGTCGATCGCATACCGGTCCAGCGCAAGCAGGTCTTCGCTTGCCACCGCCTGCTCGGCGGGATTGAAATCGTGCAGGTTCCCGATCAGGAAGCGCGCGGTGTTGCGGATTCTGCGATAGGCGTCGGCAACGCGCTTGAGGATTTCGTCGGAAACGCTCATTTCCTGGCGGTAGTCGGCTGCCGCCACCCATAAGCGGAGAATGTCGGCGCCCAGCGAGTTCATGATTTGCTGCGGTGCAATCACGTTACCCTGAGACTTGGACATCTTGCGCCCGTCGGCGTCGACCGTGAAGCCGTGCGTCAGTACCGCCTTGTAAGGCGCTTCGCCGTGCATTGCCACGGAAGTCAGAAGCGACGACTGGAACCAGCCGCGGTGCTGGTCCGAACCCTCAAGATACAGATCCGCCGGCCGAGTCAGTTCGTCCCGCTGATCCAGCACGCAATAGTGTGTGACACCCGAGTCGAACCAAACGTCGAGAATGTCGGGCACCGGTTCGTAGCGTTCACCGTCTACCCCGAGCCGCTCGGCGATGTTGTCTTCGTACCAGCCGTCCACGCCCTCCGATTCGACCAGCGCGGCGAACCGCTGGAGGATGTCGACGGTTTCGGGATGAGGCTGCTGCGATTCGCGGTCGATGAAAAGCCCCAGGGGTACCCCCCAGGTTCGCTGGCGCGATATGCACCAGTCAGGGCGATTCTCCACCATGCCCCGGATTCGGGCCTTGCCCCATTCGGGCACCCACCGCACGCTTTCGATCTGATCCAGCGCTGCGGTCCGCAGGCCGGCCTGATCCATGGAAACGAACCACTGCGGCGTGGTGCGGAACGCCGTCGGGCTCTTGTGGCGCCAGCAGTGAGGGTAGCTGTGGGGGAAGGGTCTTGCGCACAGCAGCGCGCCATGTTCGCGAAGAACATCGACCAGCCGGTCGTTGGCCTTCCAGACGAATTCGCCGCCGACCTCCGCGGTATCTTCGAGAAAAACACCCCGGCCGTCGATGGGATTGACCACTGCAAGGTCGTAGACTCGCCCGATGTCGAAGTCTTCCTGGCCGTGACCGGGGGCAGTGTGCACGGCACCCGTGCCGGTCTCGGTTGTGACGTGTTCGCCAAGGATCACGGGCACGTCGTAGTCGTTGAACGGGTGTTGCAATCTGAACAGTTCAAGCGCCTTCCCAGCGACGGTGCCCAGCGTTTCAACGTTTTCCAGGCCGCAGCGTTCGGTGACCGATTCGACAAGATCGTGGGCCACGATCAGCCGCAGTGCGCGTCCGTCGTGATCGGCCTGCAGAAGGTCGTAGTCGAGCTCGCCGTTCAGGGCGACGGCCTGGTTGGCCGGCAGCGTCCACGGTGTCGTCGTCCAGATCACCACGCCGGTCGGAACGTCGGCGGGCTGCGCGCCGAAACTGGCCGCAATGGCCGCGGGGTCCACCGCTTCAAACACGACGTCGACGGCCGTCGAGGTCTTGTCGGCGTATTCGATCTCGGCCTCTGCCAGCGCCGATCCACAATCGAAGCACCAGTGAACGGGCTTGACCCCGCGCTTCAGGTGTCCGCGTTCGACGATGCGCGCCAGCGCACGCAGCATGTTCGCCTCGAAGCTGAAATCACGACTGGCGTAGGGATTGTCCCAGTCGGCGAGGCCGCCCAGTCGCTTGAAATCATCGCGCTGGCGGTCGATCTGCCTGCCTGCGTACTCGCGGCATTTCTGTCGGAAGGTTCTTGCATCGACCTTGTGGCCGACCTTTCCGATCTTCTTTTCGACCTGTAATTCAATCGGCAGGCCGTGACAGTCCCATCCGGGGACGTATGGCGCACGGTATCCCGACAACAGCGCCGAGCGCACGACAAAATCCTTGAGAATCTTGTTGACCGCATGACCGATATGGATGTCGCCGTTGGCGTAGGGCGGGCCGTCATGCAGCACGAAGATCGGCCGTTCACGCGTGTTTTCCTGAATCATTTCGTAGCGTCGGTCGGCGAACCACTGCTTGAGCATCTCGGGTTCTCGCTGGGCCAGCGAGGCTTTCATCGGGAATTTCGTTTTCGGCAGGTTGATGGTGTCTTTGTAATCCATGGATTCTTCAGCTGCAGACCGGTCGACGTGAGATAGCCGCTATTGTCGCGCATTCAGCGACGGGTCAGCAGTGCATTTGCCCGTTCGACGTCATGGTGCATCTGCTCGACCATTTTCTCAACGGACGCGAAATGTTCCTCGTGGCGTATAAAGCCCTCGAACTGCACTTGAATGTGCTGGCCGTAGAGGTCGCCCTCGAAGTCGAATAGATGGGCCTCGAGCAGCCAGTCGCGGCCGGCAACGGTGGGTCGGCGACCGAGGCTGGCGACGCCGGGATGGCCGGAGAAATCCGCGCCGTCGACGCGAACCGCGGCGACTCCCGAGAGGGCAGGGGGTTCGGCGACGCGCAGGTTGGCGGTGGCGAACCCCAGTTCACGGCCGAGCTGTCTGCCGCGGATCACCCGGCCCGAAATCGCGTAGGGACGGTTCAGGAGACACCTGGCAAGTTCAAAGTCGCCTGCCGCCAGTGCCTCGCGCAGCCGGCTGGACGAGACGCGTTCGCGAGATGGGTCGTCGGCGCTTGCTCTCGCAGAGACCGTTTCGGCAACGACGGTTTCGAATCCGAACTGCCGGCCGTAGTCGGTCATCGCGCTTGCGTCGCCCGCCGCCTTGTGGCCGAAACGGAAGTCGTTTCCGATGATGACCTGGCCCACGTTAAGGTCGCGGGCGAGCACATCCCGGGCGAATGCCTCCGGAGACAGCATCGAGAACGCACGATCGAAGCGGAGCTGAGCCAGCACCTCGATTCCCAGGCGCTCTGCGACGTCGAGCTTGTCGCGTAGTTTCATCACTCGAGGCACCGGGTCGTGGGGAGTGAAGAACGTTCGCGGCAGGGGTTCGAAGCAGAGTATCGCCGGCCGGCTTTCGGGGGCGAATTCGACCGCGTGCGCCAGCAAGGCCTGGTGACCCAGATGCAGTCCGTCGAAATTGCCGATGGCCAGCGCCAGCGGACGCGAGTCCGGCAGTTGGGCCGGCAGGTGTCGGATCAGCTGCATACCGGGCGCTCCAAGCGGCAATGGCTGTGGCGGGTTGCGCCGAACGGGAATGCTTGTCGCGCATGGTCGCGAATGGACGCGGATTGAAACCGGGCGTCCGAAGCGGAGGTGGCATTGATCGTCGGATTCCGCCCCGATTGCGGACGCTCATGATTCGTAGAGAAAAAATTCATGCAAACCATCTGCTTGTATTTGTTTTGGTTCTTCATCGTCGCCTGTATTCGCGAAAATCCGTGACGACGAATGTTGCCCTGGACGTCTCCGAATATGCCTGCGGGATTTTACCGCCCAGACCATGAATCATTCCGGGTCGCGCGGACGCAGAAGGACCGCCGGGCGAATGCCGAGCGCGGCAAGGACCAGCGCGTAGATGGCCGCGCCGCCCGTGACGGCGCCGGCCAGCCAGACAACGCGCAGCGCCAGCCCCATGTCCAGCCAGTCCGCGGTTGGCGGCACCAGCCAGAAAAGCGCCAGCATCATCGCGAGGGCGGCGATGCCGCTTCGGGCCAGATCCGACCACGGGAAGACGGGTGCCAGGCCTTGATGCGCGAGGTTTTTCCACAGCAATAGCGCGTTGAGCCAGGCCGAGGCGCTTGACGCAAGCGCCAGTCCGGCGTGTGCGCCCGGGTTCAAGGCCAGCGCGCGCCAAGGATCGTCGAGCAACAGATCGCCGGCGAGATGCCAGGTGATGGCGCCGACGAACGCAATGTTGAGGATCATGTTGACCACCAGCGCCAGGACTGCGATGCGTACCGGGGTCCGGGTGTCCTGGCGCGAAAAGAAGGCGGGTGCCAGGATCTTCACCCCGATGAACGCCGGCAGGCCGATGCAGTAGGCGGCCAGGGCCAGCGCCGTCATTCGGACGTCAGCAGCCGAGAATTCGCCATAATGGAACAGCGTGGCCGTGGTCGGCCCGCCAAGGGTTGCGAGGCCGACGGCTGCCGGAAGACCGATGACCAGGCCAAGCAGGACAGCCCATTCGAGCGTGCTGCGGAACCGCGCCCGATCTGCACGAGCATGGAGCGACGCGAGTGTTGGAAGGATCACTACCGAAAGGGCCACACCGAACATGCCCAGCGGAAACTCCATCAGCCGGTCGCCGTAATAGAGCCAGGAAATGCTCGCTTCGACCAGCAGCGACGCGATCAGCACGTCCAGCAGCAGATTGATCTGCGCGACCGACGAACCGAACAGCGTCGGAACCATCAATTTCATGATCCGCCGGACGCCCGCGTGACCGAAATTCGGACGAGGCAGCGGCAGCAGCCCGTGGCGCGCCAGGGCCGGCAGCTGGACCGCCAGCTGTACGACGCCCGCGACCAGGACGCCCCAGGCCAGGGCCATGACCGGCTCGGCGAACCGCTGGCTGAACACGACTGCTGCAGTGATCAGGCAGACATTGAGCAGCGCCGGCGTCAGCGCAGGCAGGGCAAATCGGCCCAGCGTATTGAGAATGCCGCCCGAAAGGGCGGTCAGCGCGATGAACAGCAGGTACGGAAAGGTAACCCGCAGCATTTCGGCGGCCAGAGCCTGCTGATCGGGATCGTCGGCAAAACCGGGTGCAAACATGGAGACCACCCAGGGCGCGGCCAGCATGCCGAGGCCGGTCAGCGCAAGAAGGACGGCCAGCAGACAGCCCGCGGTCGCGTCGACCAGCGACTTCATTTCGACCTGGTCGCCGCGCTCCCTGTATTCGGCCAGCACCGGCACGAAAGCAAGCGAGAAGGATCCTTCGGCAAATAATCGTCGCAGGAAATTGGGGATCTTGAACGCGACGAAGAACGCGTCGGTGGCGGCGCTGGCGCCGAAGTACCGCGCCAGTACGACATCGCGCACCAGCCCGAGGATGCGCGAGATGAGCGTCATGCTGGAAAACGAGAAAATCGAGCGCAGCAGACTCATCGGTTTCGATGAATGCCGTACTGCCGAAACATGGCGAAGTGCTTGACTGAGCGGCGGAAACCAGCGATACTATCGGGCTTGATTTTTATCATTATCGACAGTTGTAACGACTGTTGTTGGATCATTCAAAGGTTTCAGGAGCATTTCGTGGCCAATAGCCCATCAGCACGCAAGCGCGCCCGTCAGTCCGAGCGCAACCGACAGCATAATGCGGGCCAGCGCTCGTATGTGCGAACCATGATCAAGAAGGTGGTCAATGCCGTCAAGGCCGGCGACAAGAGCACTGCCGAGGCCGCCTACAAGGCTGCTGTCCCGGCGATAGACCGGTCTGTGAGCAAGGGCGTCATGCACCGCAACAAGGCCGATCGGCACAAGTCACGACTGGGTCAACACGTCAGAAGTCTTTAAGCCGGGCGTTTCCGGCGGCGGTCCTTGACTGGCCGTCGGCAGCGGCCACAGCTTCCACGCCTGACGCAACGGTCGTTGAACCGGCGTCAGGTTCGGCCGAGCGCTACGGCCACTCGGGATACCAGCGGCTTGAGTCCCGCGCCTGAGACCGAAGAGATCGCAAACCAGGGCCGTTCCCAGCCAAGATCGGCAACGATGCGCGCTTGAGCAAGCTCGAGTTCCGGCCCTGCCATCTGGTCGGTCTTGGTGATCACCAGCCAGCGGGGTTTGGTCAGCAACTCGGGGTCGAAGCGCTCCAGTTCTTTTTCCAGTGCTTTGACCTGTCTGACCGGATCGCTGCCGTCGATCGGCTGTACCTCGACCAGATGCAGGAGCAATCCGGTGCGCTGCAGGTGCTTGAGGAACTGGTGTCCGAGGCCGGCACCTTCGGCGGCGCCCTCGATGATTCCCGGAATGTCGGCGATGACGAAGCTGCGCCCCGGCTCCAGGCTCACCACGCCCAGGTTCGGGTGCAGCGTCGTGAACGGATAGTCCGCCACTTTCGGGCGTGCTTTGGACACGGCCGAGATAAGGGTCGATTTCCCCGCGTTCGGAAAGCCGAGCAGGCCGACGTCGGCAAGGACCTTGAGTTCGAGGTGGAGCGTGCGCGCCTCGCCATCCGTTCCTTCGGTGAACTGCCGCGGCGTGCGGTTGACTGAGGATTTGAAGTGGATGTTGCCCTTGCCGCCGATGCCGCCTCTGGCGACGAGCAGCCGCTGTCCGGGCTGTGTGACGTCGCCGATAATCTCTTCGGTCTCCACGTTGCGCACAATGGTTCCCAGGGGAACCCGCACGACGATGTCCTCGGCTGATTTTCCGGTTCGTTGCCGCCCTTGACCGGGCTGGCCGTTTCGAGCCTGAAACAGTCGGGCATGGCGAAAGTCGACCAGCGTGTTGAGGCCGGGGTCGGCTTCCATCCAGACGCTGCCGCCGTCGCCGCCGTCGCCGCCGTCGGGTCCGCCCTTGGGAATGTATTTCTCGCGCCGGAAACTGACGCAGCCGTGCCCGCCGCGACCCGCGCGGACTTCGATTCGGGCTTCGTCGACAAATTTCATGGTGCTTGAATTCCAAAAAAGCGGGATGGTTCCGCAGATGCACGCAGGGTAGCGCAGATTAACCCAGATGGATTCGAAAAGCGGTCACGCCAAGGGCTTGATGACAAGCACTAAGGGCACGAAGAAAAGGCGCAAAAGCTGGTAAAAGACGGCAGAATCGGAATATCGGGTGCGCGCCTTCCGGTCTCCCTGACTGGTATTTGCAGACCTTAATGTCGTTCGTGCAGTTCTTCGCGGGCTTTGGGTCCTGCTGTTTCGAACCTTCCAGAAGTAAAAAGCCGGCACGCGGCCGGCTTTTCGGTGTCCGGTTGTCGCGGCGGATTATTCTGCCGGTTCGACCGACACGAATTTGCGTGACGGCTTGCCACGCTCGCGGAACACCACCTTGCCGTCTGCCAGCGCAAACAAGGTGTGGTCGCGACCGACGCCGACGTTGTCGCCGGCGTGGAACCGCGTGCCTCGCTGGCGGACGAGGATGTTGCCTGCATCGACGCGTTCGCCGCCGAAGCGCTTGACGCCGAGAAATTTCGGATTCGAATCGCGACCGTTGCGTGTGGAGCCGCCTGCTTTCTTATGTGCCATCTGCTTAGCCCTCGATGCCGGTGATCTTGATTTCGGTGTAGTACTGGCGGTGGCCCATCTGTTTCATGTGGTGCTTGCGGCGCTTGAACTTGATGATGCGCACCTTGTCGCCGCGCCCGTGGCCGACCACTTCGGCGGTTACCTTGCCGCCGTCGATATTCGGCGCGCCGACACGAATGTCGTCGCCGTCGGCAACCATCAAAACTTCATCGAGCTCGACCGAGGCGCCGTTTTCGACGTCCAGCTTTTCGATTCGAACGATTTCTCCGGTCGCGGCCTTGTACTGCTTGCCGCCGGTCTTGAATACCGCGTACATGATATGCGCTCCAGAACTAGTGCGTTGAAACTTAAGAGCGGGAATGGTACAGACTTTCGCCGTCCGGGTCAATATCCCCGAATTAAAGCGCCAGACAGACAGGACGACGCTTTATCAATAACCTTGCTAGGATGATATCAAGATGATATCATAAGGATAAGGATTAGATAATCCCAAACCGCCAATCGTCCTTCCGGGACCTTGGGTCTTCAATCGCCTTGTATACGAACAGTGAGAATCAAGATGCAGGAAATCGAAGTACGTTCATGGCCCGGAATTCCGCTGCTTGTGGCCAACATCGCCGTGGCGCTGCTCACCGTGTGGTGGTTTTTTGTCGGCGCGTCAGCCGGCGACGGTCTGGAAATGGCTGCAGCAATCGCGCTTTTCCTGATTGTGGTACTCCTTTTTGCCGGTTATTACATGGTCGAGCCCAACCAGGCGGCGGTGCTGACGCTGTTCGGCAAGTACGTCGGCACGGTTCGCGAGCAGGGGCTTCGCTTTAGCAATCCGTTCTTTTCGGCGCGCAAGGTTTCGCTGCGCGTAAGAAATTTCGAATCCGGGCGACTCAAGGTCAACGAGCTCAATGGCAGTCCGATCGAAATTGCTTCAGTAATCGTGTGGCGGGTGGTCGACTCGGCCGAGGCGACGTTCAACGTCGACGACTACGAGAGCTTTGTCCAGATCCAGTCTGAGGCCGCGCTTCGGTCCATGGCAACGCGCTACCCCTACGATCAGCATATTGAGGGTGAGATTTCGCTGCGCAGTCATGCTCAGGAAATCAGCGAGCATCTCAAGGAACAGCTCGACGAACGACTGACCACGGCTGGCGTTGACGTCATTGAAGCCCGAATCTCACACCTGGCCTATGCTTCGGAAATCGCCCAGGCCATGCTCCAGCGCCAGCAGGCTGAAGCGGTGGTCGCCGCGCGCCGCAGAATCGTCGACGGCGCCGTCGGCATGGTCGAGATGGCGCTGAAGGATCTCAAAGAGCTCGGCATCGTCGACCTGGACGAGGAGCGTCAGGCGCAAATGGTTTCCAACCTTCTCGTGGTGCTGTGCTCCGACCGCGCCACCCAGCCGGTCATCAACACCGGCAGCATTCATCAATAGCCGCCGGAGCTCTCTTGGCAAAGAAAAAAGCCTTTGCACTGCGTATCAGTGAACCGGTCATGCAGGCCGCGCAGCGTTGGGCCGATGATGACCTTAGATCGCTCAATGCGCAAATCGAATGGGTGCTGCGTGAGGCGCTCAAGAAATCTGGACGCCTGCCCACTGACAAGCGCGCGTCGGCAGATAACGAGCAGGAAAAGTGAACGCGTGCAGCTGGGGAACCTCTGAATAACTCTGCGAGGAGAGCGTTTCAGTCGGAAAAGCCGCAGATCGTGCGGGGCTGTTGTATCGCCGCGCACGAGATGTGGCTTTTCCAGCGAAACCCGTTTGGGACGGGCCTTCGCGGGGGCTCCGAGTTGTTTGAGCTCGCTCATTTGGAACACCCAAACCGCGCTCGCCCAAACCAGGCCGGAGCCTACCGCAAAGGCGCCGCGAATGGCGTCCATCAAATACCGGAGGAATTCTGATGCCACGGTAATAATGCCGAATCTTTCGTTCGACAGCCCAGCCAGAAGATTTTTGTTCGAAGCGAGTTACAATAGGAATGCAGTTTCCTGCTCCAACTTAAATTTACCTGAGACCCCGGTTTTGGAAAAGACGCATCAGCGCCAGCGTACTCGCTCCAACAAAAGCATCGATTTCTTTCGCGGATTCCTGAAAGACCCGCGGCAGGTGGGGTCTGTTATCCCGAGCTCCCGCTTCATGGAACGCAAGATCATCGAGTTCTCGGAGCTCGAACACGCTGGCGTCGTCGTGGAGCTGGGTCCCGGCACCGGTGGCACGACTCGCGCGCTGTTGCGGGCAATGCGTCCCGATTCGCGGCTGGTGGCGATCGATCTTGATCCTCGATTCACTGAAATCGTCGGCGCGATAGCCGACCCGCGCTTGATTGCGCATACGGGGAGTGCCGAGGAGTTGGGACCGATTCTCAAGCAGCACGGCCTCACGGGAGCAGATGTCGTTATTTCCGGCATCCCGTTTTCGACGATGCCCGTCGAAATCGGGACCACTATTCTCAAGGGGATCCGCGACAGCCTCTCTTCGAACGGCCGATTCGTGGCTTACCAGTTCCGGGCCGACGTAACACGGCTGGCGAAGCCTGTATTCGGAGACTTCAATCGAACCGCGCCGGTACCGCTCAATATTCCGCCGATGCGAATCTGGCAGTGGGTCGAGCCGCCGGCCTAGGTCGAGGGAACGTCTGAATAAATCTGCTCGACAGTGGGCCCGCAAAGAGCCGCCCCACTTGGCGATCGTGATGACAAGCGCCCTGCACGATCTGGCTGCGGTTTTTCCGACCGGCTAGTGTACCCCGTCGTTAATCCTGTGACATTCAGAGTGTGACTGAGTCGATAGTGCAAGACGCGTCCTGCAGTGAATGGCACGCCCTTTACACCGGGCACAACGCCGCAATGTCGACCCAGACGCACGCCCGAAGGGCGAGCCCGAACAAGAAAACAATCGCGCTCATCTGCGGCGTTAGGCCTCTTGGTAAGGCGAAGCATTCCCGGCAAGCCCTGCCTTGCAGCTAAGCGCTTTCCGACTCGCTGAAAGTTACAGGATTTACGACGGGTACACTAGTCGGGCAATCAGCGCTTCGCGCAGACGTTTTTAATTTTAGAACCACTAGTCGCTGACCGGCGAATTTTTTTCCGGCCCTCGTGACGACATCATCTGATCTACTGGCGTTTTGTTTGCTTCAAATTCACCCGGCAAGGTATAGTTACGAGTTCGGTCGGATTCACTGCAGGTCTCGCTTTTGGACAAGATCATTATTCGCGGCGCGCGCACGCACAACCTCGCCAACGTCGATCTGGAGTTGCCGCGCGACAAGTTGATCGTGTTTACCGGCCTCTCGGGATCGGGCAAATCGTCGCTTGCCTTCGACACCATTTATGCCGAAGGTCAGAGGCGCTACGTCGAGTCGCTTTCGGCCTACGCGCGGCAGTTTCTGTCGATGATGCAGAAGCCGGATCTCGACCATATCGAGGGGTTGAGCCCGGCGATTTCAATCGAGCAAAAGGCCGCCAGTCACAACCCCCGCTCAACGGTCGGCACCGTAACCGAGATTCACGACTACCTGCGCCTGATGTTCGCCCGGGTAGGTACGCCGCATTGCCCCGATCATGGCGAGCGGCTCGATGCACAAACCGTCAGTCAGATGGTCGATACCGTGCTCAATCTGCCCGGTGGCACGCGGCTGATGTTGCTGGCGCCTGTCGTGCGCAACCGTAAGGGAGAACACGCAAACCTGCTTCGTGACCTGCGTGCTCAGGGCTTCATTCGTGCACGCATCGACGGCACGGTCTATGAGCTCGACGGCGACCTGCCTGCGCTGGGACTGCGCAAGAAGCATACGATCGAAGCCGTGGTCGACCGGTTCAAGGTTCGCGACGACCTGACGCAGCGGCTGGCCGAGAGCCTGGAGACCGCGCTGGCGCTGGCCGACGGCATTGCGGTGGTCGCGCCGATGCCGGCACGTGGCGAGGAACCGGACGACGACTCGGGCCTGGCTGAAATCCTGTTCTCGGCGCGCTTCGCCTGCCCGGTCTGCGACTACAGCCTGCCCGAGCTCGAGCCGCGCATGTTCTCGTTCAACAATCCAAACGGGGCTTGCCCGTCCTGCGACGGGCTGGGCCACAAGCACTTCTTTGATCCGGCGCGGGTGGTCGGCAACCCGGAGTTGAGTCTGGCCGGCGGCGCGATTCGCGGTTGGGACCGCCGCAACGCCTATTATTTCCAGATGGTGCAGTCGCTGGGCCGGCATTACGATTTCGATCCCGAAACCCCGTTCGCGGAATTACCGCAGAACGTGCGCGAAGTCGTCCTGCACGGCAGCGGATCGGAAAAGATCGGGTTCCGCTATTTCGGCGAAGGCGGCGCGCAATCGCGCAAGCATCCTTTCGTCGGCATTATTCCTAACCTCGAGCGTCGCTATCGAGAGACAGATTCGCGCATCGTGCGCGAAGAGCTCTCACGCTACATTTCCGAGCAAGCGTGTCCTGTATGCCACGGTCAACGGCTTAACGCCGCTGCGCGCAATGTTTTCATCAATGACCGGTCACTGCCGGAAATCGCGTCCTGGTCGATCGAGCAGTGCCTTGAGTTCTTCGATGGAATGACACTCAAGGGCTGGAGAGGCGAGATTGCGGGGCGCATCCTGAAAGAGGTCCGCGAGCGGCTGCAGTTCCTGGTCAATGTCGGTCTGGATTACCTGACGCTGGATCGTCAGGCCGACACGCTGTCCGGCGGAGAAGCCCAGAGAATCAGACTGGCGAGCCAGATCGGTGCCGGCCTGGTGGGCGTGATGTACGTGCTTGATGAACCCTCCATTGGTCTTCATCAGCGCGACAACGAACGCCTTCTCGAAACGCTGGTCAGGCTGCGCGATCTGGGCAATACCGTGATTGTGGTCGAGCACGATGAGGACGCAATTCGAGCCGCCGATCATGTCGTCGATATCGGCCCCGGCCCCGGCGTCCACGGCGGACGCATCGTCTACTCCGGCACGCCGGACGGTGTGATCGACTGCAAGACATCCTTGACCGGCGACTATCTGTCAGGGCGCAAGGCAATAGCAGTACCGACAAGGCGGGTCAAGCCGAACAAGAAAAAAATGTTTCGGCTGGAGGGCGCGACCGGCAACAACCTGGCGTCGGTGGACGTCGAGATTCCGGCTGGTCTTTTCGTGTGCGTCACCGGCGTTTCGGGTTCTGGGAAATCGACGCTGATCAACGACACGCTCTACAAGCTGATGGCCCGCGAGCTCAACGGCGCATCGGAGAATCCGGCGCCGTTCGAGCACCATGACGGCCTGGAACTGTTCGACAAGGTGGTCGACATCGATCAGAGTCCCATCGGCCGCACGCCGCGGTCAAATCCGGCAACCTACACCGGCCTGTTCACGCCCATTCGCGAACTGTTCGCCGGCACCAAGGAAGCCCGTTCACGCGGCTACAAGCCCGGCCGCTTCTCGTTCAATGTCAAGGGCGGCCGATGCGAAGCCTGCCAGGGCGACGGCATGGTCCGCGTGGAAATGCATTTTCTGCCCGACATATTCGTGCCTTGCGACGTCTGCCACGGCAAGCGCTACAACCGCGAAACGTTGACGGTGACCTACAAGGGAAAGAGTATCAGCGACGTGCTGGAAATGACCGTGGAAGACGCATTGCCGTTTTTCGAGCCAGTGCCCGTGGTGGCGCGCAAGCTGCAGACGCTGATGGACGTCGGTCTGAGTTACATCACGCTGGGACAGTCGGCGGTAACGCTCTCCGGGGGCGAGGCTCAGCGTATCAAGCTGGCCCGCGAACTGTCCAAGCGCGATACCGGGAATACCCTCTACATTCTCGACGAGCCGACGACGGGTCTGCATTTCCACGACATCAAGCATCTTCTGGAAGTGCTGCACCGGCTGCGCGACGACGGCAATACCGTGGTGGTCATCGAACACAATCTGGACGTGATCAAGACCGCCGACTGGATCATCGATCTGGGGCCCGAAGGCGGCGTGCGCGGCGGACGCATCATCGCAACCGGCACGCCGGAGCAGGTCTCGCGAGACAAGCAGTCGTATACCGGACAGTACCTGGCGGGATTGCCGGGAATCGGGCGCAAATCTCGCAAGTCGGCCTGATTGCGACTGCGGCGAGCGTCGCGGTCGAAAAAATCCTGGATCGCAGGTTGCGCGGATTCACGCAGATTGATTGGTTACCGAATCACGATCAAACACCGTTGAATTCCCTGGAAGGCTGCGGCACTTGAATCTGTCGACGACGGCCGGTGCGGGAGAGCAGAAGCCGCAGAAGCGGATGCCGACAAACTCAAGCGCCGGAATCTGCGTTATCCGAGGTTCCGGGTTGTGCATCTGCACGGACCGGCAGGCGAAAAGGATTACAATACTGGACGCTTCAGCAACAATATTTCTTGCGAGTCGTATATGTCGGAATTCAGGATCGAGCTTGACGTCCGCTGGGGGGATGTCGATTCATTCGGCCACGTCAACAACGCCGTGTTCCTGGCCTATCTTGAAGAGTGTCGGAGCCAGTGGATGGATTCGGTGCCGTGTCACTGGCAGGAAGGAGAGACCGGTCCAGTCGTCGCAAACATCAACATCAATTTCCGTCGGCCACTTCTCTGGCCCGCGCGCGTAGCGGTGACGCTCAAGCCGGATTCGCCGGGCCGTTCCAGTATCAAGGTCGAAAGCGAGATTCGTTCTGTGACCGTCGCGGACAGCGGCAAAAAAGGCGACAAGAAAAGCGACAAGGAAAAGCCGGTACTTTACGCTGACGCCACGGCGACACTGGTCTGGATCGACAAGAAGAGCGGTGAGTCGGTGCCTCTGCCGGGATCCATCCGTGAGCTTGCTCATCGAGACTGATGGCAATCTGCCGACGAGGCCTGATCGCCGACTGATGGGTCAGACAATCGCCGGTGGCGCGCAACCGGGCGCCCGCAAATCAGAAGCTGCCGCTGATCGTTAGCAGCACGGATCGGCCTCGCCTGAGATCGCGGATTTCTCGAAAATCGACTGGGCTCGAATCACGCGGCCCGGCAAATACCGAGCGATCGCGTAGAAATTGCCGGTCCAGCAGGTTCTGGGCGGTGAGCTGCATCTTCACTCCGAAATAGCGCGTGGTTTCGACGAAAGCCTCGACGTCGATCCCGCGCTCGCTGATATCCACTTCATCCAGCTCGTAACCCGTCGCCCGATCCTGGTAGTCGGATTCGATGCCCCAAGCCCAACCGGCCGCCATGAGGTCCTGGCGCAGTTTCCCTTCGAGCGCGAAAAAGCGCTGGCCGGAGAATCGACGACTTTTGCCCGTCACCGGGTCTGTCACGGCCGAATCCTCCCAGCGCGCCTCGAGGTCGAGCCGGGCCTGTTCCATGCCAATCGCCGCAAGCGCTATGGTTCCCTCAGCGCTTGCGCCCCAGCGCCGCCCGTCGCCGATATTTCCAGGGACTTCGAACCGGTCGTCGACCGGAAGCCGGTCTTGTACATCGCTGACCCAGTTGTGGAAAACGGTCAGCTTGGCGACACCCAGATCTCCGAATCTGCGTTCGGACGAAATTTCTGCGGCCCATGTCTGCTGCGGTTCAAGGCCCGGGTTGCCGCGATCGACGTCATTGTCGAAAAAATTTGCGGAGCTGATGAAATCGCCGAAGCTCAGCTGAGCAATATCTCGACCCAACCGAAAACGATTGAGCACTCGCTCTTGCGGCGCGTGGACAATCGTGAGCGAAGGCTTGAGAAAGAAGAATTCACGGTCCGGAGCGCCGCCACCCGACTGACTGATTCTCGAAAACTCTGCACCCATCGCCGATTCGATGCTGAATGAGCCGAGTTGCCACGTATCGAGAATCTCGAGATTGCCGCGAAGCTCCTCGACGCGATTGTTCGCGCCCGGTACGTCGACCGGGACCAACTCACCTCCCGTGCCAACCTGCAGCACTAATGCATTGTCCAGGGAATTAAGGGCGGCCTCAAAATTCAATCCAACCAGATGAGTATCGGTTGCCGTCCAGTCGAGCTCCAATCTGCCGATCGATTCACGCTGGCTGGTATCGCGTATCGACTGGCGTTGAAGGGCCGGTGGCAGGGGGGCGACGATCAGGATCTCGCGATTTTCGTCGTCGACGATCTCGCTGTTGTGCAGTGCGATCAGCCTGGCGGTCCAGCGTGGTGCCGGCTGCCATTCAAGATCGCCTCCGATTTCGACTTCCAGTTCGTTGTCTTGTGATCGCTGGTTCAGGTTGAACCCACTCTCGGGGTTGGTCGAAGGGACACGCAGCGATCGTTCAAAGAAATCCGATTCGCGGTAAACGATCTCTGAGTTGAGACGGAACGTGGCCCGGTCAAAGGTCGACGCGCTGTTGGCATTGAGCTGAAGCGACCGGCTGCGGGTCCGCTCGGATTCGTCCCGGCCCTCGACGTCCATTCCGGCGACAAGCAGTCTCTCCGTCATCGCGTTGCCGAAAAAACCGCTGCTTGCCGAAATGCCGGCACCCCATCTGGTATTGCCGACCCGGTCGACTAAAGCGAGTCGGCCGCTGGGCGTCGGTCCGCCGCTGTCCAGATCCTGCTCCAGGGTGGTACTCCAGGTCCAGGCCCGGCGCGAGGTATCGATAACGACATTGACCAGGATCGCCTGTCTGCCGGCGTCGAATCTACCGGTATTGCCGCGTATAAGTTCGATTCGCTGGACCTGCGACGCCGGGATCCGGGCGAGAATGCTTGAAACCGGGTCCTGCTTGCTGCTCGGACGTTCGCCGTTGACGAGAACGTTTCCGCCCGTGCCTGCGAAACCTCGGCTACCGTCGCCGTCGCTGAGCTGAAACCCGGGAACCTGGGCGACCATATCGCCCGCACTTATGGGCTGATAGCCGCTGAAGAACGTGGCCGGATAGACCACAATATCCTCTTTGTTGCTTCGGCTTTCAGACACACCGGGTTGCCCGGCAGCGAGGAAGGTCGGTGCCAGCAGCAGCGTCACGAGCAGGTTTGGAATCAGACTTGGCTTCATTGCCAGGGTGTCGACAGCGCTTCAAACCGCTCACAATAGCCCCGTTTCGATGCGATCGCCTGTTCCGTTAGTCATGCTTTACCGGAGCACGTTATTGTGCAACGATCGACATTCGTGAATCGGATCTGGAGACATTGCATGAATCGTGAAACACATCAAGCGCCGTTTCACTTGTGGGTCGTCGGCGTTCTCAGCCTGCTGTGGAATGCCGTGGGTTGTTTCGATTATCTCGCAACCAAGCTGCAGCTGCATTCCTACATGAGTCAGTTCACCGAAGCTCAGCTTGAATACTTTTACGGCTTTCCGGCCTGGATGACGGTTTTCTGGGCCTTGGGGGTCTGGGGTGCGCTGCTCGGATCGATCGCGCTGCTGTTTCGCAGCCGCCGGGCCATCCCGTTTTTTGCCGTGTCGCTGCTGGGCATGATCGTTTCTACCGTGTATTCCGTTTTTCTCAGTGACGGTCTGGAGATCATGGGCAGCGGCGGGGCCGCGTTCAGCGCGGTGATCTTCGTGATCGGTGTATTGTTGCTTTTCTATGCCCGGCGAATGAGTGAGCGGGGCGTGCTGGCCTGATCGAACGGCGGCCAGCCACCTGAGCGATCGCGCCCGGCTGGACCGGGCGGGATCTTCGGAAGTCATCCGTGTCGCGTTACCGTGATGGCGCTCTACCGGTGAAGGTCAACCAGCCGGCTGGTCTGAGGCCGGTGGCTTGTCGTTGCTGCCCCAGTCGGCGGCCTTTTCCTTGAGCTTGGAAAACTTCTTCGATACCTTGTCGAGCTTGCCTTCCCATTCAGGATTGGGCTGCTGGCCCTCGGTGACCTTGAAGAACACCTGCATCAGGGCCGTCATTCCGATGGGCTCGATGACCGCCTGCTTGATGCCCCAGGCGAATACCACGGCGATGATCAGCGCCAGCGGGCCGGCCGCGCCCGGGAACAGCGAGACCAGGCCGGCGACCGGCGCGAGAATCAGCAAAAACACCAGGAATGTAAGGCCCCAGATGACAAACGCCAGCCAGAAGGCATTCTTGAGAAACGACTTGTAGTTCTGGGCGTACAACACCAGCGCGGTCCGGCTGGCCGCCCACGGGTTGTCTGCCTTGATCTTGATGTTGTAGGCCAGGATGACTTCGTCGAGGTAGGTCAGCGACAGATTGATGATGGTATTGATGAATTTGGCAATGCCCTGAATGCCCGGGATCGGCACGAAGTTCGCGATGGTGAAGAAGGCCCGGTTGAAGGCTTTCAGAACGCCCTTGATCAACTGGTCGACGCCGAACAGCACCGACGATTCGGTGAAGCGTTCGCGCACGATGCCTTGTGCATAGTCGATCTGACCCTTGCCGCCCGGCAGTTCCCGGCCTTCCATCAGCTCGACCAGCACGGCGATGTGACCGGCCTTGACCAGATACAGCAGGTATTCCCGAATGAAATACATGATGGCACCGGCGACGCCGAACCCGGCCATGCCGCCCCACAGACCTCCGGCCTCGGATTCGCCGCCGATGGTGCCGATGCCGTAACCGATACCGGCGCCTATGCCCGTAATCAGCACGTAGGCCAGCGTGATTCCGAAATAGATCAGAAAACGAAACACCAGAAACGGCAAGGTCTTTGCCATGAGCGAGATGACCTCGCCGATCTTGAAATCCATCATGATGGTATTGCCTCCAGGTTAGGACTCTATATTTCCCCGCGCGACATGCAATTTATACGAAATCGCCGGGCAATTCAGGCCAGTACAACTGCGAGATTCGGCGTGTCGTTCCTGCCTGAGCGCAAGTTGGTCTGACGAAAGTCTTGCCGAGCCGCGTTGGAAACGCTGGATCTGCAGACAACAGAGCCGCGATCAGTCCAGATGGCGCATGTCGACGAATTGACCGCTTTCGTTTTCGCGCAGTTTGTCCAGCACGTCCAGAATCTTTTCAGCGCTGGCAGCCGGCCCGGGCATGTTTTCTGTGCCCCTGGCGTCCTTGAGTTTCTGCACTGACGGGAATTCCTCGCTGTCGACTTCGCCGCACAGGTAGTCCTGCATGGGCGTATCAACCAGCCCGGGGGCAAGCGCCGTCAGATGCGTGTCGGGCATTTCGTGTGCGTAGAGCTCGATCAGGTTGTTGAGCGAGGCCTTCGACAGCGAATAACCGCCCCATCCATAGTTCATGTTGACCGCTGCGCCGGATGATATGGCGATGATCTGATCGACCGGCAGCTGGCGCTCAATGATCCAGTCGAGAATGACCTTGTTCGACCAGACATTGATGCGCATCATGTGCTCGAGATCGTGCACGTCGGTCTCGGAAATTTCGTGGATCTTCCCAAGAACTCCGGCGTTCAGCACGACCAGATCCAGCCTTAGACAGTCCGAAAGCAGTCGTTCCAGGGCTTCGGGCAGCGTGTTGAGATTAGACAGGTCGAACCGCCGGTCGCGCAACCCGTCGTTGTCGTGAACCGGGCAGCCGCGTCGGCTCATACCCCAGACGATGGCATCGCGTTTCAGCAGTGTTTCGGTCAATCCCAGCCCGAGGCCGCTGGAGTTGCCGGTAATCATTACATTCATTATTTTTTAATTCACCGTATCGCTTGAATTTCCCCACAGGTTACACAGATCGACATGGTTTTTCCGGATTGCTACTCACCCGGCATACAAGTTTCCGCCGGTTATCTGCGTTCATCCCTGACAGCGAGATTCAATTGCCGATCGAATTCTCGAACAGCTTGAGGATTCGCCTGTATTGGTCCAGCCAGCTTTCCGGCTGCTCGTATCCGTGCGGCTCCAGAGGGTAGGATGCCAGTTCCCAGTCTTTCTTTTCGAGTTCGATCAGGCGCTGCGCCAGCCGAACCGAATCCTTGTAGAACACGTTGTCGTCGAGCATGCCGTGGCTGATCAGCAGGTCGCCTTGAAGGCCCTCTACGAATTCTATCGGCGAGCTGCGGCGGTAGGCTTCAGGATCGACTTCGGGCGTGTTCAGGATGTTCGACGTATAGCCGTGGTTGTAATGCACCCAGTCGGTTACAGGGCGCAGCGACGCACCGGCGGTGAACACCTCGGGCGCATTGAACATCGCCATGAAGGTCATGAAACCACCGTAGGAACCGCCGTAGACGCCGATCCGGGCAGGATCGGCGTTGTGATTTTCGACTAGCCATTCAACCCCGTCGACCAGGTCTTGAAGTTCGGGCGTGCCCATCTGGCGATAGATTGCGGTGCGCCAGTCGCGCCCGTAGCCGCGGCTGGCCCGGTAGTCCATGTCCAGCACGTGGTAGCCGCGCGCTGTGAGCAGGTTATGGAACATCTGCTCACGGAAGTAATACGGAAAACGATGGTGCGTATTCTGCGTGTATCCCGCGCCGTGGACGAACACGACCACCGGCCGAGGTCCGTCGAAGTCGCCGCGCGCCGGGTAGAACTTGGTCCAGATCGGCCGCTCGACGTGGCTGGACGGCACGCCAACGAACTCCGGCTGTTGCCATTCAATCGCCTTGTATTCGGCGGTCAGCGTACTGGAAGCTGCCGTCAGATCGCCGCTTGCCGAGTCGAGCACTGCAGCCTGGGGCGGGATATAGCTGCGGGAATATCTAATCAGGATCTGGTCGCTGTTCGGAAGCGTCGCGTAGCTCTCCAGCCCATCGAGTTCGCTGAGCCGTTCCATTTCTCCGCTGTCGATGTCCAGACCATAGAGATCGTAGCGGGTCGGATGCTCGGCGTTGGAGATCATCCGCGCCGACTCGCCGTCGACCGTAAATTCGATATCGTACACTTCGAATTCGCCGCGGGTATGCTGTCTCTGCCGCCCGTCTGGGTCGATGGTGTACAGATGAGCATAGCCGCTTTGTTCGGACAGCAACCATGCGGAATCGCTGCCCGGCACCCAGCCGAATTCGTTGAACGCCCAGTTGATCCAGGCCGGATCGGTCAGCCGATGAATTTCCCTGATCGATTGATCGACCGCCTCGACGACAACGGTCCAGCGGTCCTTGTTGTCGTTGGCGCGCGCCTGAACGAGCGCTCGCCCGCCTGCGGGATGCCACTCCACGCCCGTGATCTGGACGGGTCGCAGATTGTCGGCATCGTGCACGTCGATATCCTGAGCCGCTTTAAGCGTTGCGAGCGGATCGATCTCGCGACCGGTCAGCACGTCGAGATCGATTTCGTGGCGAGCGCGCGTTTCGAGGTCCAGAAGCCATAAAGATTGTGGCGAAGGCAGGTCGCGCCCCACCAGGGTTCGCACATCCTCGATTTCGACGTAACCGGAGCGGGTCACGAATCTCGGCATATTGTCGGATTTTCCGTCGTCCGAATCGGCTTTTTCGATCACGACAAGCATCCATCGTCCGTCAGGCGAAAGGCTGATCGAACTGGCCGAATAGGCCTCGCCCAGATACCACGGGACCGGCCCGCGTGCGAGGTCGCTGCGGGCGTTTCGGACATCCTGCTCGTGCTGTTCCTGCTCACGTTGCCGGATACGCTCGAGCGTCGAGAACAGGCGCAGCTGGTCGGCTTCCAGCCCGTCCTCCGTCGCGGAGTGTGGAGCATCTTTGAAACGCAGGTCTGCGATCGGCACAGCACTGCCCCCGTCGAGACCTATTCGCCACCAGCTTCCGCCGGATTCGAACAGGGCGTGCCGCTGATCCGCGGAGAAACCGAAATTGCCTACCCGCGCTGTGCCGGTGAACAGACGGATGAAGGCCTTCGTGTCCAGCTTTCGCAAAAAGAGGCTGTTTCCGCGCGCCGAAAGGGCGCGCGTCTGCGACTGGTCGAAAACAGGGTTGGCTGCATCGGTCTGTGCCTGGTCCCGAGCATCGAGCAGGGAAGCCTCGCCAGTTTCGAGACCCACGCGCCAGATATCGCGGATGTCGGAGTTGCTGCGCTTGACCCGGTAAAAGTATGCGCTTCCGTCCAACTGCCACCACGCCTGTTCGACCGGTGGGCCGATCCAGTCCGGGTCCTGCATGATCGTTGCGAGATCATTTTCTGAAGCTTGGAGATAAGGCGCCGCAGCAGCCGAAGCGGCAACGGCCATGAAAAACATGAACGGGATCGATCGAATCGAGCGGCAGGTCGGGTGATCCAAACGCAACGGACTTCTCCTTTTTTTAATGCACGGTGAGTTACGCGCGGGGTAAGCGCCTGATTACATGCAACGTCCGCCGATCGAACCCCGGCATGGCGGACTCAACAGCGCAATGCTCAAATATTTCCAGCGTCATAGCATACAGGCGTATCGCATCGGGACACCGAAACTCGCGGCCGCCTTTATCCGTGCGCGTCCAGGCCTTCAGGCGGCCTTGCGCACCTCGCCAAAGGCCTCGACTATCCTGTCGATATGCTCTGGCGTATGCGCGGCGCTGAGGCTGATCCGAAGCAGGTTGAGTCCTTTCGGCGTGGCCGGCGGCACCATCAGGTTGGTGTATACGCCGTTCGCCAGCAAGCCTTTCCAGTGCGCCAGCGCGCTTGCGCGGTCCGGCAGAATGATTGCAGCGACCGGGCCGGGTTTGTCGCTGCCGAGCCGGTAGCCCAACTCGCCCAGCGCGCGGTACAGCCGATGAGTGTTTTCCCAGAGCCGTGCCCTGAGCTCTGTGCCGGCGAGGAGCTTGGCCAGCGCGGTTCGAGTCGAGGCGATGACCGCCGGCGACGGCGAGGCGGTGAAGATGTAAGGACGCGCAGCCAGCCGCAGCAGTTCGAGCTGGGGATGAGGGCTGGTGCAGAAGCCGCCGATGCCGCCCAGGCTCTTGGAAAACGTGCCGACCACGAAGTCGACGTCGGCGAGCAGTCCTGCCTGTTCGGCCAGGCCGAGACCGGTATCGCCGAACACACCGAATGAATGGGCCTCGTCGAGGAGCAGCCAGGCATTGTGGCGTTTCTTGACCTCAATGAACTCGGCCAGCGGCGGCTGGTCCCCGAGCATTGAGTAAAGGCCTTCTATCACGATCAGCGCGCGGCTGGCGTCTGTGCCCAGGCGTGAAAGACGGCGGTCGAGATTTTCCGGATCGTTGTGGCGGAAGATCACCGTTTGGGCATTTCCGAGCTTTGCGCCGTCGTAGATGCTCGCGTGCGAATCGCTGTCGAGCAACAGGAAATCATTCTTCCCGGCCAGCGTGGCGATGCTGGCAAGGTTGGCCTGGTATCCGGTCGAAAACAGCATGGCCGAAGGCCAGCCGAATGCTGCTGCGAGCTCGGATTCCAGCGCCGAGTGGGCGTCGTAGCTGCCGTTGGCCATTCGCGACCCGGTGGTGCCGGTGCCGAAATGTTCCAGGGCCTGCCGTGCGGATGCCACGACATCGGGGTCGAGTGTGAGACCCAGATAATTGTTGGTGCCCGCGAGAATGACCCGCTTGCCGTCTATGACGCCTTCGGCGGCGGAAACGATGTCCTCAATTGGGGTGGCGACCGGCGGGGTGCCTTCGGCGCCAAGGTCGGCCCGTGCGGTCGCCAGCGGCGCAAACTTGTCGAACAGGCTCATCGCGAACTGCCTCTTATCATGGCGCGTAGACGCTCGCCCAGCTGGTTCAGCGTCTGCACCTCGGCCAGCACTTCAACCGGCACCGAGATGTCGAGCTCGTCTTCGATTTCCATGACCAGATCCATGACCTGGACCGAGTCGAGCCCAACGTCGCTGGTCAGCGCCGCATCGAAATCGATTCCATTGATCTGCGGGAGCGCCGTTTCGACGGCGCGTCGTATCGCTTGATCAACACGATCACGTTGAGTCGTCATTTCTTTGTCCATCCAGGCAAGGTACCAAGCGTGTGTTCAAGCCGCGTCGTCGGCTTCCAGTTCAAGCATTCTTCGATGTCGAGATTATCGCAGACCCAGTCGCGGTGTAGCAGTTCTCGCGCCTTGCCGGGGCTCAACATTGCGCCTCGACCCCTTATTCTGAAGATGATGACGCTGATTGCACCGACTGCCGAGAGCAGGCGACCGGGTATTGGAACGATGCGAACACGACCCGCTCCGGCCTGTTCAGCCAAATCTGCGAGATCGTCCCAGCGCCAGCCCGCGTCCGGTTGCGGGCCGGCCAGCGGCATGCATTTCGACGTCGGGCCGTGCTTTGCAAGACGACAGACGGCGTCGGCGAGGTCATCGACGTGAACCATCGAGAATCGCGACTCGCTCGTGCCGGCTCGAATCAGCCATCCGCGCGCCAGTGCACGCCAGAAACCGGCCAGCGCGGTATCTTCAGGCCCGTACACCGCCGGCGGACGCAGGATCGAGAAGCGCCGGCGGCAGTTTGCGGCCACCGCTTCTTCGGCGGCGCGCTTGGACGCCGCATACCACGACAGCTCGGGCCGGCGTGCCGCCAGTGACGAAAGGTGGATCAAGTGTGCATCGGGCGCCGAGGCGGTGACGGCCTCGACGAGACGGCGCGTTCCGCAGATGTTGTCGCGCTCGAAATCCGGGGCGCTATTTCCCCTGATCGCAGCGGCGATATGCACCACGCAGTCGGCGTCTCGTACCAGTGTGTTCAGCGTCTCGGGCGAGTCTAGCGTGCCGCCGATGACGGTGCAGTCGAGGAAACGCTCCGGCAGCCGGCGGCCTCGGGCATTGCGAATCAGCAGTCGGAGCTGCGCATCTGGATAGGCGCGCCTGAGCGCGTGAACTGTGGTCTGCCCGACAAACCCGGTCGCGCCGGTCATGGCGATTATTTTCATGACAGGTGAAATCCTCGCGGCGCGAATCGAGCCGCGACTCGACGGTGGCCGCCGGCCGCCGTCAGCGGCACACCAGACAGGTTCAGGTTGACGTTCAGTCTGTCGCGTTCAGTGCCTGGGTATGCGGTGTACGGTTGACCAGTTCCCGCGGCAGCACTTCTGAGTCCTCCAGGCCGTTGCGCTTGAGGAAATCAAGCCGTGTGCCGCTCCTGGAGAGCTTGCCCGACGAGGTCCTCGGCAAGGTATGCAACGGCACCAGTTCGATAAGGCAGGCGATGCCGAACTCGGACTGGATTTTCTGCTTGAGACGTTCGACCAGGCGCGCCTGCCGAAACGGATCCTGCTCTCGACACTGCACGACGAGCACGGCCACCTCGGTGCCGTCTTCGGCAGGAATCGCGAAGGCCGAAGCGTCTTCGGCGCGAACCTCGGGCTGCTGCTCGGCCAGGTATTCCAGATCCTGAGGCCAGATGTTGCGGCCGTTGATGATCAGAAGGTCTTTGGCGCGACCGGTAATGAACAGGGAGTCGCCGGCCCGGTAGCCGACGTCCCCGGTATTCAGCCAGCCGTCGTCGGACAATGATGCGCGTGTGGCTTCCGGGTTGTTCGCGTAGCCCGACATGACGCTGGAGCCGCGCAGGAAGATTGTTCCGCAATTGCGCTCGTCGAGAAGCCGTCCATCCTGGTCGCGGATTTCGACTTCGTAGTCGGGCAGCGGGCGACCGCAGTTGACAAATTCGGTGACCCGCCGGCCATCCTGCTCGTTGGAAATCGGTTCCGCGCGGCGCGAGCGGGCCAGAATATCGGCATCGAGGCGATCGACCTCGAGACCTTGCGCCAGCGGCGCAAAGCTGACCGCGAGAGAACATTCGGCCATCCCATAGCAGGGCAGGAATGCGGTCTCGGAAAAATTGGCCGGTGCGAGCGCCGTCGCGAACTGGTTCAACCAACCTGCCCGGATCATCTCTGCACCGACGCCGGCGACACGCCATGCCGAAAGGTCGTAGCGATCCACATCGGACGGACGCAGCCGTCTTGCGCACAGCGCGAAACCGAACGGCGGTGAGTAGGAAATCGTGGCCTGATTGCGAGACATCAGTTCCAGCCACAGGCGCGGCCGCATTGCAAAATCGCGTGTTCCCAGGTAGTCGACCGACAGCTGCGAAACGACCGGACCCAAGATGAGGCCGACCAGGCCCATGTCATGATAGAAGGGAAGCCAGGAAACGTAACGATCGCCGCGGCGGATCTGAACGCCGTATTGAAGAATGCCGGCCAGATTGGTTAGAACGGCTTGCTGGGTAATCATGGTACCGCGCGGAAAGCGCGTGCTGCCCGAGGTGTACTGCAGGTAAGCGAGTTCTTCCGGCGCCGGCGGCTCCGGCAAATTGTCGGACGGTTTGAGGGCTGCGAACGAATCCAGCGTACCGCTGACCGCAAGGTCGAGCCCCTTGACCGCCTCGTTGAGAAACGACACGAAGTCCGAGGACGCATAGGCCGCACTGGCACGGCAATCTTCAAGCAACGCGCGGAGGTGCTCGACGAAAGCGTTCTTGCCGCCAAGGTGGACGGCGGCCGGCAGCGGCACGGGCACCAGCCCGGCGTATTGGCACGCGAAAAACATCACGTGGAAATCGGGCTGCGTATCGGCGACCAGTGCGACCCGGCTGCCGCGCGCGAGGCCCAGGCCTGCCAGACGGCGGGCAATATCGAGGGCGCGCGTGCGTAACTCTGTATAGGTCATTACGGCGGTCAATTCGCCGCGACCGTTGTGGAAGTTGCAGCCGGTCGTCCCCTTGGCCGCGTAGTCCAGGGCTTCCGCAAGACTCCGATAGCCGGAAGTCTTCAGCGGAAGCGAATTATTGGTGGGGGTTGACAAGTGGCTCAAAACCGAATTTCCCTTGTTGTTCTGTCATCTCGCGTAGAATTCCGACGATGAAAGACCGCACGAGTGTATTGTTAATTCAAACGAGCATTATAAAGCGATGACGAATGGAATGAAACTATTCGGAATCCCCCTTTTTTGTGAGTAAAGTAAGAGTTTTCCTGTTCATTTTGTGTTAATGATGACATTTTCGCAACATTATGTGGTTTCCATGCCACACTCCCAAGGGTAACCCATGCCTCTAATCGAAACCGAAGGTATCGAGGTATACCGCGTCAGGACCCGTCGCCAATGGAAATGCTTTCACTCGTTGCCCGCTGAGATTCACGCCGGGTCTCCGTACTGGATTGCGCCGCTTTCGCTGCAGGTGCGCCAGATGTGGGCGCCCAGGCACCCCTTTTTTCGCCATGCTAAGGCGGCGGCATGGCTTGCGACAAGAGACAACAAGCCGATCGGTCGCATCAGTGCTCAGGTCGACATGCTGCAGGCCGACTGCGGGCGCCCCACGATGGGTCATTTCGGCCAGCTCGAGGCGATGGATGTGCCCGAGGTGTTCCGGGTTCTGAGCCGGGTTGCTGGTGAATGGCTGATCGAACAGGGCATGACTGAAGTTACCGGGCCTTTCGATCTTTCGATCAACCAGCAGTGCGGCGTGCTGGTAGACGGTTTCGATCAGGCGCCGATGATGATGATGAATTACAACCCGCCCTGGTATCCGCGTCATCTCGAGGCTGCGGGTTTCGAGCCCGCGGTGGAAACGCTCGCTTACCGTGGGTCTCCCAGATACGAATTGCCCACCCGGGTGGCAAGGCTGCTGAGTCGCGTGAGCCCACGGCTGGAGATTCGCCCGGTTTCGCGCAGTGAGATCGGACGTCTTGCCGAGCCCATGCGTCGAATATTCAACGCCGCCTGGGCCGAAAACTGGGGATTCGTACCGCTCACCGAAGCCGAGTTCGGCCACATGGTCGACGAGATGAAGCTGCTGCTGCGATCAGGTTATGTCCAGGTCGCAGTCGTCGACGGTGATCTGGCCGGGTTCATCGTTGCGCTGCCCGATCTCAACGAGCTGGTGGCCGATCTTCGAGGCCGCCTGCTTCCGTTCGGCGCGCTGCGCCTGCTGTGGCGGATCGCGAAAAAGCGCAACCGTCGCGCGCGAATTCCGCTGATGGGCATATTGCCGAAATACCAGCAATCGTTCCTCGGGGCAGCGATCAGTTATTCGCTTATCGAGGCGGTTGCGAATGCTCTGATCGACGACGGTATCGAGGTGACGGAACAATCCTGGATTCTGGCCGAAAATCAGGGGATGCGGTCGATTGTTGAAGCGATTGGAATGCAGGTGGCGCAGCGCTTCCGGATCTATCGAAAGGAACTTGCAGCATGATGCCGAATGCCGGTTTCAGCGTCATCGTTCTGGCCGGTGATCGCGGCCCCGGCGATCCGCTTGCCGCAGCCGGAGGCGTGGCCGGCAAGGTTCTGGTTGAAATTTCAGGCAAGCCCATGCTCACGTACGTGATGGAGGCGGTGTCGAAATTCGTCGTAGACGGTCGGATCCTGATCGTATGCCGAAACGGCCCGGCATACCTCGAGGCGGCAGATGTGGGTCGGGACTACAAGCTGATCGAACCTGCCAGCGGTCCCGCGGCTAGCGCTCTCGCGGCACTCGAACACCTGGAGTCGGACGTTCCGGTACTTCTGGTCACGGGAGACCACCCGCTGCTGCAACCGGCCTGGCTGGAGCAATTCGCTTCTACGGCCAGGGATTCGGGCGCCGATGCGGTAGTGGGTCTGGTTGATCATGCAAGGATCGTGGAACGCTTCCCGTCCAGCCGTCGCACGCGCTACCGGTTTTCCGACGTTTCAGTATGCGGGACCAACCTGTTTTTTTTCGCCAGCTCGCACGGACGAAGAATCGTTGAATACTGGTACGCGTTCGAGGCCGACCGAAAAAAACCGTGGCGGATCGTCCGGCGTCTTGGGCTCTGGAATCTGTTGCGTTACCTGATTGGCGCGCTGTCACTGGCAGGGGCGCTTGAATCGCTATCGCGACGCAGCGGGGTTCGTCTTGAGGCCGTAATGGTGAATGCGCCCGAGGCCGCTGTGGATGTGGATTCGCCGGCGGACCTCGCGCTGGCAACAGAGATTATTGACGAACGCAAGCAAAACCAGTCATGAGCCGGCTGGAACGCTACATCGCTATGCAGTTGATTCGCCCGGTAGTGGGCGTGTTTTTTGTTGTGCTCGTAATTGTGCTGGCATTCTATTTCAGCCGCTTCCTGGCCGATGCCGTAGTCGAACGATTTTCACTCCAGGCGGTTGCGCAACTGGCGACGCTGAAAGTGACACTCTTTTTCGATGTCCTGATTCCGGGCGCGACATTCCTCGGCATCATTGTCGGGTTGGGCAGACTCCAGAGTGGCCATGAAATCATCGCAATGGCTGCCGCCGGGGTCGGTCGGCGGGCACTGGTGCGTTCCGTGCTGGTCATCGCGCTGGGGGGATTGTTGCTGGTCGGTTTGCTGACTCATTTCTTCCGACCGTGGGCTTACGAGCACCTGTATCGCATGGAAGGCGAAATGGCGGCGCAGATCGATCTGGATCGTGTCGAGCCGGGCCGTTTTGAAATCGGTGACGAGGAGTGGATGATTTTCGCCGAGCGTCGCGACGGGGAGGGGTTGCTTAACGTGCTTGTGCATCAACGCTTGCCGACGTATCGAAACCTTCTTCGTGCCGAGCGCCTGGAGCAGCGTCTCCAATCCGACGGGACCATTGCGCTGGATTTTCTCGGAAACGTCAGTTTCTACAGGCTGGAACAGGGCGGTGATGCCGACCTCGTCAATCGTTCCGATACGCTGACGGTTCTGCTCGATCCGCTGCCGCCTGTCGAGCGCAAAAGAATCAGACGCGCGCTTCCTTCCAGTCAGCTGGCCGGCGCCGCCGGCGCGCTGGAGTGGGGCGAGTTGCAGTGGCGAACGCTGATGCCGCTTTCGGTCGTTTTGCTTGCCGTCACGGCGCTGGCGCTGGCGCGGATCAACCCGAGACAGGGTCAGGCCAGCAAGCTGGTTGCGGCCAGCGTTGTTGTTGCGCTCTACTTCAGTGTTCTGGGAACGCTTGCCGACCGGGTCGATTCCGAAGCAATCGCGATATGGCCCGGCCTTTTCTGGCTGCCGCTTGTGCTGACGCCGATGCTGGTGCTCAGGCTCCTGTACCTCTGGCGTGGCCCGGGAGCCCCGCTTTGAGCATCGTTGCGCGCTACCTGCTGGTTCGCCTGCTTGTTGGATACGGGGTCATGTTCATCGCCGTGGGCACGCTGCTCTGGGTGACCACGCTACTGGAGCTTCTTGGAGAGTCAGGTGGCGCATCGTCTCTCGAAACCGCCGTGCGAGCACTGCTTCAGATTCCGGTAAATCTTATAGACATGCTACCGGTCGTTGCGGTTCTGGCTACGGCCACTGTTCTGTCGGCCATGCAGGCGCAACAGGAATTGACCGTAATGCGTTCTTCCGGTGTTTCGCTTATTCGAATCATGCGCCAGGCACTTGTTCCGGGCGTTGTGATTGCACTGGCGGCGTTGGTCGCGCTGCAGTTACTGGCGCCGGCACTGTATCGCTCGCCGGAACGGATTGCGGCAAGCGGTGTGGGTGAAAACGGTCTCTGGCACCCATGGCACGGCCTGTGGATGAGATCCGAAAGTCAGTTTATGAATGTCGGGCGTTTCGAGGCGGGCGAGTTGCCCGGCGAGATTGCAATTTATCAATTCAACGCCGATGGCAGCTTGAGCAGCCAGATCCGCGCTGAGCGCGCGGTGCCGGCTCCGGGAACGTGGGCCCTGGAAAACGTGACGGTCAAGCGTGTGGATCGCCAATCTACCGACAGAATTTCCGTCCACGAACGCTATTACTGGCCCTCATTTCTGACCGAGAGGCAGCTGGAGTTATTCCGGCGGCCGCCTGCAAGCTTGCCACTGACCGACCTTTGGACCTATGTCCAGAGTCTAAAGATGCGCGACCAGGACGCCAGCGAATTCGAGCTAGTGCTCTGGCGACGTATCGCATTGCCGCTTGCGTGTATCGGGATGGTGCTGATCGCAACAGCGCTTGCCGCGAGACCAGCCCGGCGAGGCGCGCTCAGTGTAAAAGTCACGATTGCTGTCGGCGTCGGTCTTGGATACCACCTGCTGGCCGGGTTGGCAGGGTTTTTCGGCCTGGTCGCCGGAGTTTCCCCAATACTGGTGGCGCTGGTGCCACCGGCAGGTTTGGTGCTCGTCGCGCTGTGGTTACTGTTGACGAGCAGGTGAGGGAGTAGGAAGGAACAAGGAAGAAGGAACAAGGAACAAGGAGC
>JGI12210J13797_10012539_pt1 | contig 34169 bp, 32 predicted proteins | sample ElkSlonscriptome_3_FD_13797 | JGI IMG/M metagenome (IMG submission 13797) | reverse complement strand
ATTTTGTCTTCATCGTAATTACCCTCCTGATCATTTTGAGTGATGGCATACAGGTTGGGGGACTCCAGATTAACTCCCACGTAGCAGTCTAAAGCCATACCATCGTCTCCCCTGGTCTTTTGGATGTGTCCATAGGCGCATGGTAATCGTCGCCCGTGTCGCTCTTGGAAAGGGAAATATTGCAATCCTAGCTTGTACCCTTTCCATTCGGTGATTTTTCGTGATGGGGTGGCGTCATCCCTAATGATATCCATGTGGATAGAATCCTTTCTCTTCTGAGGATTTTGCGGCTGTTTGCCTAGATTTTCCGGTGATAGTTCATTTTTACTTGGATTGCTAGCTTGCTTCTGTATCTCTTGCACCGCCTGCTCTTGCTGTTTTTTGGAGTTCATCGGATCTGCCTTTTTAAATAATTTCGGTATTTCAACGCCTTCCCGCATTGCTCTAATCTCTTCAGCTGAGTAAATACTACTTTTGATATCGCGTTCTTGAATAACCGATTCCTTATCCTTTTGCTGAATCTCTTCCTCTTTGGTATATTCTACTTCCGCCCCTGGCTCGAACAGTAAATCAGCATTTTGTTCATTAAACTTGCTGTCTTTTGCTTTGATTACAATATGACTAATATAGTTAAAATTTTCTAACCAAAATGTTTCTAGAAAATCGTTTTGGCACGTTGCCCATTCAGTCCTATTAGCTAGTCCTGCGGTGTTTTTGGATTCTAATCCGCTAGTCCGGGCATCGCTTTTAAAAACTTTGTGTAGGGGGATGTCAATCGTTGCTTCTAAATAATCCTTGACACCAAGGATTATGTCATTTGCACCAGAAAATGACCGCGTGGGGAACTGTAACTGCTCATTATCCTTGTCTATTACAAGGGGATGTAGGACGGATGAGCTTTCCTCTGCCATTCTCAACCGCTCTTTAATAAGGTTTTCATTCGTCCTTGTCCCTGCTTGAGCGTCCTCCTGTAATAGCTCCAATGCCCCATTCATTAGCCACACAACTTGGTTATAGTTTTTGAGCATTCCCGCGCCGCTCATAATAGCCTGATACCAGTATAGAAACGCATGGACAACTAACTGTAACGATGAAATATTAAATCCCCTGTTAGCTTTTACTACATCCCGGTCGGGCTTAGTACCAGGGAACCGTAACACTCTAGAGAAATGCCATGTTGAGGTTGAGTAAGCAGAGTCATCTTCTAAACGAGTCATAATCTTGTAGTATATCGGTTTAGTCGGGTCAAGGGCGGCGGTGTAATTATCAATTGTCACCTGAGACGGATCGATCACTACCATCCCCTGAAACGAATGGATATTATCAAAGTCTACGGGTTCGTGCGGTTCTCTGCCGTCAGCAATTAAAAGAATGATGAATCCGTCGCCGTGCTTTCTGCCAATACACTGGGCATCAGCGAACATTTCCCGAACGGATGCACGGCGTCTTTCATCTTTTTTCATCCAGGTGTAATGGATTTTGTTTAAATGGTCAATTACTTTTTGCTCAAGCGAATTTTTGATCTCGAACGTACTACGATTTTTGCTGTATGGCTTAAACCACGCCCGTTTGCCCGCGTCAGGCAATAGGTTTACTAGCGTTCGGATAAAACCGTGATAGTATAAAGCGCTTTCCTCCGCGTAGTGCAGCATAGATGGGCGCAATATTTCCGCTTGATCGAAGCCTGACGCCGCCATGCCCATGCCTGTAGCACGGTTTTGCATTGTCCCGAAAAATTTAGTGGCTGGTTGTATCATTTATTTTTCCGTTTTCCCGTTTTTTTCTTATTCCCATGTTTTCAGCTTCTACTTTCCTGATACCAGCTAGAGCAATCTCAAAAGCTTGTGTATCAGCTAAAAGCTCCCTAATAATTGCGTTATTTGCCTCTCCTGTATCATCTAAATCTGCCTGGATCTTCTCTGGGAGCAAGGTCTTATCGAGAAATTTAGATCTAGATGTATCTACCATCAATGAGTGATCAATATTTTGATTGCTAGGGAGTTGATTGCTCCAAACATTGACAATAATGGTAATAGCCATGACTAGCAAGTTGATAATATACAATACAGCCTATGTTAACCGATCTTAAACTTGACGCACTACCGGAATTGACTTATGACCCGCGATCGCAGCGGTGGCGGTATCGGGATAGCCGCCAATTTGCCTCCATGTCTGCGGTTAGAGTCCAGTCAGAACGCTACATTAAAGCTGAGTCAGAGTCCCTGCAAAAGCTAGGCAGAGACTTTACTGATAGTAAGGTTAGCTTGTCTGAATTCCAACGGCTAGCCGCCCAACACGTTAAACACATCCATTTAGGACAAGCCATCACCGCCCTGTCTAAGCAGTCTGATTTATCCCCAGAAATATTTCTAGAAGTAGGACGTCAGCTTAAGAAGCAGTATCATGCAGGACGCGACTGGCAAACGGGAAAATCTTACGGGCTAAAATATTTGGCAAAGGATATGCAGGCGGGAAAGGTGTCTCCTGCCCAGCTTCAGCATCGGCTCACCATGTTTGCTAATTCAGGGGCAAAGTCTTATTGGGGGGTAAAGCACATTCTGGCGATCAGAGATGGTTATACTGAAGCCCGCCGCGTGTTGGGCTTGGCAGAGCATTGCCTAGAGTGCGTCATTATGGCGGGTCAAGGGTGGAAGCCCATCCAAGAAATTACTCCCATCGGGGAACGGTGCAGTTGCCGCTCTAACTGCAAATGTTCAATCAAGTATCGCTAATATTTTTATGCAGAAACTCGTGGCTAATAACTGTGTGCATTAATGGCTTATCCATGTCAAAGATTCCATCAATGTCATATAGTCGTTTAACCGTTTTAGAGCTAGTCCGGGTTACATATTCCCAGACAATTGGCTTACTAGGGCTGTATCTTATCACCCTTAACTGGCTTATTGGTTCTTTGTAGCGTTTAACCGCCCGCCTCCAGTCAATAGTTTTAGTAAGTATAAAACCTGGTAGATTTCTGCTTTCAATTTGCTTTTTTAACAACTTTGATGTGATAGGAAGTATTCTCGGTTCCACTATGTCAGACTTGCCGAGCGGAATCTCGATGTAATAATATTGAGGTAAACTATATTGAAAGCGCACGCAGTGCCGCACTCCGATAATTTCGGGCTGTTCTGCTTTTTCATCAAGACCGACTCTTTTGGTAAAAAGAGCCGCCGCCTCTAGGATCATATTACTAAACCACATTATATGGCTAATATTGACGCTTTTAATTTAACCGACCTTGAGGAATCCACCAAAGCCTGTTACGCCTTGGGCGGATTTGACTATGGATCTGCCGAAGATGCGGATATCCAAATTCTTAAAACGTTTTTACAGCAGTCTAAAGGCACAAAAGCCAAGGACTCAGAATTATTAAAAGATGTCCCGTTGGGGACACCCGTCTATAGGATTTACCTAGGGACTGCCTTTATTCTGTTTGGGCTAAATCCCATTGGAAAACGTTCCTTACTTAAAAGCGCTCAAGGAGTAGTCTGGATGATGCCATCTGACTTTGAGCCAGCCCTCAATATGCAGCTTGCCGCTCAGAAAGGGATGGACGGCGATCTACACGTATCCCCATCGTGGCAAATAGACAACATCCAACGCGATCGCATGGCTCCCGGTAAGCCTAAAGCAGGACTGACCGGGATTACAAGTCATTGACTGCATGAGCGATAGTGCAGCCGCTCCTGCGGTTCAATTACTTGCTGAGTTTCTGACGCCACTTCAAGGCGGTAGGCTTAATGAACTGTCCTAGGTAAGCACAGGCTCCTGGCAACGTGAAATCTTTGTTTACAGGCTTACTATTACTATCCTGCCATACCCGATAAAGATACCATCCCACAATTGATGTTGGCACTTGGGTTACGCGAACATTAATGCCTAGACTTTGGCATTCTGCCACCTTTTCCTCAATTGGGGATTGTGGCTTATCCTGACCCATCCAATATTGCGGGAACATTGACCCTAGTACCTCGCTGAGTATGCAACGGTAGTTGCGTGATTCATCGCCGCCACGGGTACACAAAGTTATATCCGCAGCTAGGGCAATTTTTATTAGCCAGCTATATTGCCGTCGCCGATCCTTGGTGTTGAGTTCTGCTATATATTGACTTTTGAACTTATGCCAATCGTGATCCCTTTTTTGGGAATTTTCCCACTCCGACAGTATTTTAACTGACGGTGCAAGGATGGCTAGCGAACTACCGGAAAAGCCTTCGGGGGCTTGGTGGTCTACACTATATAGCTCCCCGTGGTGATGGGCTTTGTTCTCGAATGATGCGGTGTAAAGCATTGTAGGTTTTGAGTGATAATATCCTATCCGTCTCTTTTGTTCAGAAGATAAAACCAGAGGGCGTCTATGACGAATTGCGTGATAGTTTGTCCTTCTGCTTTGGCTTTTTCCCGAACTAAAACCATGAGTTCTTCAGGTGGGTGGAAGCCTACCAATTTGTTCTTGTGTCCGCTCAATTTAGCCATTACCGAAAAACTCCTTGAATAGAATAGCAGCTTGTTGAACAGTAACGGCAAACTCCTCGCTATTCTCAACAAGCAAGCTTTCAATCTCAAAGCCCCCAAATGGAACTTGCTTAACTTCAGCATTTAGGATAGAATTCACTTGTCTGTGACCTCTATCCTAGGTTCTGGACTACGGCTGGGAGTAGCTAAGACTCCGCGAGCCGTTTTTTTATTTGTTGTTTCAATGTAACGTATTGGTAAACAATCGTCAACATATTTTTGAAAACCAGTTTTGCAGGGATTAATGCAACGGTGCGATCGCGGCGAGTTAGTCCAGGGTTAAATAGTCCCTGGTTTCGCCCGTCATAGTCTTAATCCCTTTAGCCCTTTGTTCTTTGGTTAGGGGAATTGAGTAAGCCCTACCCTGCGCGGATTCGATTGGCGTAAATTTACTCCACACAAAATCATTAAATTCTTTATCAGATATTCGGTTTCCAAGCGCTTCTTTGACCTTGTAGATCGGGACTCTACCATCCTCCTGGAATTCATCATTAAGCCGTTTAAACACGGCTGTGGTTTCTTTATCAAAGTCCGCTTGACTCTTGATCGGTTTTCCTTTTTGAAACGCCCTAGCGCTTCCTAGCGGGTCTAATGGGGGCGAGTTTTTGGTCAAGGTTTCATATTTCTTGCTGAGAGTCTTATTTTTTCCCGCTGCTTTAACCGCTTCCCGACCTTGGGCGGTAGGTTCTACCCGAAACCTTAATCCGTTTAATGGGGTGGACACTACATTTTGGGTAAATTTTGGGTTGGGTTCCGAGCCTTTAGCTGAACCGCCCGATAGCTGGACTTTTCCCTCAGCTTGCATTTCTTTAAGCCAATCATTAAACTTGTCCCGTGGTACAGATTCCCCAAGTTTTTCTCTGACATTGTAAATCCATGCGCCGCCCGACTTGTCCTTGGTTCCTTCATCGTCTATTGCCTTAAAGATTAAATCCTCGAATTCTTTCTTATCTTTGACAGCGTGATAGTTTGCCTTTTGGGTATCAGGTAAGTTTTTTGCAAAATCATTGTTAGTGTTGCGAGTAGACCTAGCGGATGCTGACTTGGTTGGAGAGGATTCAGTTTTTGTTCTTGGTGTTTTGGCTCGTGAGGTGGATGACTTAGCGGTAGTAGCCGCCGCCGCCGTCGCGGTTCCGGATCTATTTCCAAACGTAAAATCCTTATCAGTTAAGCCAGACCAGTCATTCCCTACCCGCTTACCCTTAAAGTCGCCTGGATTATCAGCGTCCAGCATTCCGCGCCGTTTCAGTTCAGAGGTCAAAACAGATGGGGCGGTTTCCAATGCCCTAGCCTTGAGCGGTTGCCCTGCTTTAAGACTACCCATGTAATATTTGGACGAAACCTCAGCTAGGTCTTTGTTCCCCAATTTGGTCAGCTTATCAGCCACGGTTCGGTTGTAGAGTTGCCCGTAATCGCCCATCGTAGACTGCGCGTAGTTCAGCCCATGGCTAAGAAGTGCTGTCTTGATACTGTTGGGAGAGTCGGCTGATTTTATAGCGTTAGATCGCGCCCAAACCGATTCTTGCCCTCTTGGGACTCCGATCTTTTTCATGTATTCCCGATCAGACGCGGTAAACGTCCCTGATTCAGCAATCTTACTTAAGCGGAAATTCATTGCCTCTAGCTTTGCGCTTTCGCTACCCGATAAAGGTGCAAGGGATTTAGGTGGACTTTCATCGGTCATCATTAACCGATTCCGTTCTTTCCTAATGGCTGGTTCTAACTCACCATCTTTAGCCGGATCAAACTCTTTGGGTTTTGGTTTGCTTGATTTTTTGGGAGTTTTCTTGTCAAGCCCTTGGGGTTTTTTCTTACTCTGACCCCTCAATCCGCCCTTAGTCTTAGTCGGCTTGAGTAACCCAGCTTCTCGGAGGTCTTTACCTTTGCGCTTAGCCTCTATTGCTGCTGCTAATACGCTTTTTCTGCGCTTGTGGGACAGGGTATCCGGATCAATTCCCGCTTCCTTGGCTATCTCCTGAAGCTCAGATACCTTCTTGCTGGCTAGTCCACCACCACCGCCACCAGATTTCTTGCCGCCGCCTCCCCCACCAGATGACCATCGCCCACGACTGTCACGGGGTTGATTCTTGTTGTAATCTTCTCTCCACACAGAGTCCCCACGCCACAACAAGCGCGTTATCGGGGTGGGGGTAGGGGAGGCGATTATCAGCATTAATTCAGCCTATCACGCCCATGGGAGATTGACTCCTGTTTGCCACCTTCCGGCAGTACTTATTAAGAAGAATAGGCGAAGGTGGCAGAGGGTCTAACCCTTACGGTGAGCGGGTTTAGGGACTGTTTTTCTGATTCTGCCTCAAAGTGACGTAGATTAAAGTAAACATGAAAAAACCCACTTGATCAAGGTGGGCTGTGGGGGTGCGATCGCGGGGGGTTAGGGGCGAAATACATCAACGGGGACACCGAACAGGCTGGCGATTTGGCAGACAACCTTAAAATCATTGCAACCTCGACGCTCATACCTAGATAAAGTGTACCGAGAGCAGCGTAAGGTTGTCGCTAAGTTTTGCTGGGTTAACCCCTTAGCAACCCTTAGTTGCCGTATCAATGCGCCTTGTCTTTCCCACGAGTTTTTGTAGCAATTTATTTCAGTATGTGTGCATATATTCAACATTTGTGATCAATTTGGCTCAAAATTACACAACTCATAATAACACTATGGTAAAAATAGGCATGGAGAATATGTTGCGGATTGATTCATTTGATTTAAATATGGCGGCTTACAAAAGCCTTACCGGAAGATATTTTGTCCCGGTCGTGATTGGAAAGGTCGGACTAGGGTTGAAATATTCGTCCGTAAATCAAGATGGTCAATTTTCAACTCGTGTTGAGAAAGTCTCAGAGGAGGGTTTGTTCAACCGGGATTACATTGATTCTTGCAAGGGATCTCCTGTTTGCTTGTACCACCCGCCATCGGGAAAGTACAACGGCAATCAGGACGGGTTGTTGGTTGGACATTTGGACTCCCGGTTTAAGCGGGATGTGGCAGATGACACCTTGGTCTTTATGGCAAGTGTTGATGATGCCCGTGCCGTCAAGCTGATGGATCAGACGATCGAAGCGGGAAAAGCCCCCCAAGGAAGCCCCTGCTATACAGTAAAACGTTTGATTCAGCGCCAAGACCATCAAGAACAGATACGCTCAATCAACGATCACTACGCTTTTCCGTTGTGCCGTGGGGAAGGACGTGGCGGTGATGACATCGGGATGCGCTTTGACAGTAATGTCGTGCAAGTATCCGAGCCTGTACTAGAGACAAAACTGTGGCTTTTTAGCCGTCCAGATATTTATAAATCGACTAAAACAATGGATGATCAAATTAATTCTGACGCGGTTTCGCTAGCCGTCGAACACACAAATGGCATAACCTACTCTATTCCAGTAGGGGGATTGAGAAAAGACCAACAGAACGCCTTGGTTGGATTGCGAGATAGGCACGATACCTACTACACGGAAAACGGGAAGCTGAGGGCTGATAATAATGCTTTAACCGAACAAGTTCAGACTTTAGAGGCTGAACTTGCAACTGTTCGTAGTGACCTAGACGGGGTTGAGGAGCAAGCGCAAGAATTAGAGGATGAGAACAAGGCACTCAAAGAGCAAGCTGCGTCCACTCCCAATATTGACAGCGCCCAAATTACCGCTCAAATTAATCAGGAAGTAGCTGACAGGCTTGCCATTTTGTCAGAGCTAGAGCCTTTGCTAAATAAGAGAAATATCAAACTCGATTCCAACACAAAAAAATTGTATGAGCGTACATCGCCAGAGTTATTAAGTATTTACCTAAACGAGATTTACAACCCTCCTAGGGAAGATGCCGATCGAGTTAAAGATGAAGAGTTTAGAGCAGATTCAACCGACTCTGATCAGGTTGTTTATGACAGCGCAAAAGCGATGACCCTTTGGCGACGGGTGAAACCATCCACATTAAATGCTGGTAGACAACCCGCCGCTACTTCTAACACTAATTCTGATCAAGCAAGGCAGGATGCCATTGACAAAACTGACCAGCAGTTTAATATGTTTGCTGGAGAAACTAAGACATCAACTGATCCGCGTGACGAAATGATGAATATCGATGCTTCTGATGACATCCAATGGGAGCGAGCGCGGCTAGCGACAATAAAAGACGGCACGGCTAACGGTCATTTTGTAAGTAAAGTTTAGACCCAATATGATTAGATTACCTAAATTCGATGTTGATAATAAGCGAGTCGTTTATCCCGGAGCTAGAGCAACGGGCAGGACTTGGGATGTTAAGGCGCACTTTGGGGGCGGTTTTGTCAATGCCTCTCCTAAGCCTATCTGGTATGGTTCTCCCGTTACGCTTGCTCATTCGAGCGAGGATAAGGCTTTTGCCGCCAACAATCCGGACTTAATTTGCGTGTCGCCCATTGTAGGAGCTGATAATAACTCAAGAGTTATGGGGATAGCCATTCCTTCTGAGTTGGGAAGCATGGGGAGCGAGTTAGATGTCATCAACAACAACCAGCAACTTGATGATTTAGACGGCTATTTAAAGCGGTGGTCTGTTCCCGCTTATGACCCGGTAGCGAATCCAAATCAACAGCCAGCACGCTTAGATGTATTGATTCGGGGAGATGTATACAGCATTGTCTCTGGTCTGACGGCAGAGGATCTGACGGCAAACAAGAGTCAGTTGCTAGGAGTCCCTGTGGTGTTTAGTGTTGCCCTCCACCCCACAGAAATACAAGAGATGCTAACAGCGACTGGCGATCCTCGGATACAAACAGGGGACTGGATTCTTTCAAACAGTCAATTCTTGGGGTCACAAAATTCAAAAAACGCGCAAAAATTGCCATTTCAAGTAGGTGGTGCGGACGTGTATTTGATACCTATGAACTTTTCTCTTGGTACAGAGTTCCACAGCTAAAAGAGGTTTAAATGCCACAAAATATTATTGAATTTGGACAAGGGCGAAATAGCCACTACACAAATTTAGAAACATCCCAATTTAGACCGGGGTTAGTTTCTAATATTAACCGGAAATGGTGGGCGGTTAACGGCGCAGGAGCGCTTCATAAAATCGACAATACCCTAGAAATTGGCGCAAGCTCGATTATCTCAACCTTTATTGAGGGTGGCGGGGAGGCTGTCGAATGGCACAGATCTTCGATGGATTTACCCGTTGGGGACTGGACTATCAGCGGGATGGCATTCAATACAACTGTTGTTGCATTTCTTACTCAGCGAGACTGGTTTGAAACAAAGCAGCACCGATTTGCTGCTAAACACCCTATATTCCCAGCAAGAAATTGGCAGCAATTTAGCGCTGTTATTGCAAACACGGCTATTAAAACGTACCTGCACGATTTGATTTTGGCGGGGAAAACAAGCGACGGCACAGCCACAGGAGAATTAATATTTAATGGGCTATTTCGCGCCGTGGGAATGCCTGTAATCCAAGAACCTGATTCGCTAAACCAGTTAGAGGGCATCGCGTTGTGGCGCAAAATAATTCGCTACATCAATCGGTTCCGAATGGACGGGCTGATTAGACCCGAAAATATCCGGGTATTGATTCCAGAATCCATGGTTCCCGCTTTGGAGGAGCCGATATTCGCGTCTCCTGAAACCAGAGTTGGAGGGGTAGAAACGGTGGCGTCGCGGTTACAGCGGCAACTCATGCCAGAATCGCCAACCTACCTAAAGTCAATCCATCCAATCCTAGAGCTTAATAGTTTCTGGCTAGAAAAACTCAAAATACATGAACCGGGAACCAACAAAAACCGAATTATTATCCAATGCGATCTCCCCCTGAGTCCTGATGAGCTTGGGACACGACAGCCCCAAATCGGGCGATGCGCTCACCCGCTCGATAGGCTACCAATTGATGGGTCTAGTATTCGCGAATCCCAGATCTATTACGCTGCTACCAGCGAGTTAATAGTAGAACACGAAGGACTAGAATTAGCAATCGACTACCCAAATACTTAAGCCATGTTACTAACGAACGAGCATCCTCATAAATGCCATTTAGAGTTCCCTGTAGATGGGGGCAATTTTATCTCTTTTCGACACAACGAAACTGCTAATATCTCGCCTGAGTTACATCAGCAACTCCTAAAACAAAAAGCTTATTCTGATTGCATAAGCAAAGAATATCTAAGGTCTCCACTTTGGAGCTTGATTTCTATAGAAGAGTTACTAGGTTATGACGATAGCACCATTATTGATGGTGTTATTCGCGACGTGACAGATTACAAGTATTTAAGCGATGTAATTGGATCGCCGTCTACTTCAGAAGCAGTAAAAAATGCTGCAAAAGAAAGACTAATTCAACTGACTGCTCTTGTATCTAATCTTGATGCTGAGCCTAAGCAAACCAAGCGGAAAAGTAGCAATGCCTAAATCCCCTTTAGATCTACCTGGAATATTTCAGCAAGCAATAGCAACGTTCACTAGGAGCGGCGCTGACGGGCAAGAAAGCGAAACCGGAACCATTCGTGTGACGGGCGAGATTGTCACGCTCAGAGTAAACGTTACTGCGGATGCTGGTAGCGGAAGCCCTACCCAATCCCACTACGGTGACAGGTTTACTGGCGCGGCAAAACTTACCATTTTAGCGGTAGATAATGACATCGAGCAGAAAACCCTACCGCATTACCTATTTCCTGGTAATCACGGGACTTTGGTTTACCTAAACAAAAAGCGGGAGCCTGAAACTTATCTAGATGAAAATGGCAATCTCCAAAAACAGGAAATAACGATAAGGCTTGACGGTGGAATACTCAGAAGCTCAACGCACCCAATAATAACGCCTTTAATCGGACAGGAACTACCTGCAACATTAATGGAAATCAGCTACAGGAACTCATTTAAAATCGCATGATTTCAGTTCAGACCGATGGCAGACAGTTGAAGGATATGGTAGGTGGGAATCTTAGAAAGTTTCGCAACTTGCAACCACCTTTTAGGGGGGTGGCTTATTTTATGCGCGATGATCTCATACAGAGATCAATCCAGGAAGTTGATCCAGATGGTAAGAAGTGGGCGGCACTTGCCCCGTCCACCTTGAGGTATAAGCGGTTAAGGGGATACCCCGACAGAATATTAACCGCTACGGGCAAAATGTGGACGACTATCAGGATAATTTACACTGATAAATTCGCTGAGATTAGGGTAGTTATTCCCTACGCTCAATATCACCAAAAAGGTACTAGCAAAATGCCTCAGCGGAAACTGATCGGCTTAAATCAAAAAATTCTTGACTATGCCGTAAAGGTGATTAGGGGTTACATTAGAGGACGGGGACGATGACAGATGAAGTGATTAGCGAATACGCCTGGGAAGCCGATTTGCGGGAACGTTTAGAGCCGCTAGCGGAACCACTAAAAGATAAAGTAAAAGTATCCGGGTTGCCAGAGATCGCATTCGGGTTATCTGGGCGGCAAGAATTTAGAGAATCGATCATTATTTCTTTTCCTTCATCTACTGGAGAAGAATACAACGACGGGAAGCCTTATCAAGATGAAAATAGAAAATTAATCTTACTTATTCGGTTGGAGCAAAGAAGTTATAAAACCACTTCAGTCAAAGGTACTATAACCGCCGTTACTCAGCTAATTAAATCATGGTTTTTAGGCTATAAATTACCTAGTCCGGCAATCTCTGGATTGGCATTTGAGCGGTATGAACTGACAGAATTAAATAGTAGTCAGGGAGTATGGGAGGCTGAGTTAGAATTCTCTTTTTCTAGTAGAATACATAAGCGCGATCCATTACCGGAGGATTTACCAGAAATATTAAAGATGTTGTTTAAAAATAACGACGAAGCAATAGCAGAGGTGGAGGCTGGTTAATATGCCTGTAACATTAACAATGAACAACTCAGATACACTAAACATCGGGATTAGCTTTAATTTTTCGGCACAGGATGCCTGGTCTAGTATTGGCAACAAAAACAAAGTACCGATTTTTTTAATTGGACAGGCTCCTAATGCCACGATAGATTTTCCAGAAAATAAATTAACGTTGATAGATCAGCCAAGCACGGCAAGTTTGTTGTTCGGGGAGGATTTAACTAATAACGAATTTGCTCTACCTGTAGGCATTTTACAGCGCTACGGATGCCAACGTATTATCTGTTGCCGGGTAACTTATCCGGAAGAGATAGCGGACTATGACCAGGCAATTATTGGGTTGGAAACACCACAGAGGACGGGCTTGCACCTGATAAAGTCGGTTTTTGCTCATTACGGGGCGAATCCTATCGCCGCCTTAATTTGCAATGATTCCCTTTTTCTTGACAGCACTCATATTCAGTGGATAACGGATTTTACTGAGTTGATGACGGAGGTTAATAGTACCTACGTCGAAAACTATTATCCAACTGCAACCGTTGCAGATGTAGAAAGTTCCCGTAGTGCGGAATCTGACGTGGGATGGGCGACAAAAAACTCTAGATTAATCCTCTGTTACGGACACGTAAAGGATAAGGATGATCCGGAAAAAAATTACGTGGCTCAAGTCGAGCCACTCAAGTATCACCTAGTTGGCGCATTTGCCCAGCAATTTCATAACGATCCATCAATGAGTCCAGGAGGGCAAAAGTTATTAGGGGTTTCTGAGGTCATTGAGCCGATGAAATTGTCAACAACCGATCATGAGTCTGACAATGAGCGGATAACAGATACGGGGGTTGTTACCCTTAATCGGATTAGCATTATAAACAGTGTTCAGACCGCCCCTGATGATCAAACAATTAGCAGCGATCTTGTACTTTGGGGGACTCGAAACACTCTTTATCCGTCTGAAGAAAGTTTACTTAGCTTTTTGCACGCTATCCCATTTCGGGATTATATTGCTTCTGTTCTGGAATCGCGAGCAGCTAAGTTTTTATATCGAGCGGCTAACGTTGCCAATGGGAGAAACGTTGAGGAAAGCTGCCGGGAAGGGTTAAATAAGTACGACATTAAGGTCAACTTTATCCCTGAACTTTCTAACTACCAAGAAAACTATTTGTATTTTGAAGTAGAGTATGTTATTGGCTCTGTTACCCAGAGAATCCACTTTAATGTTCAGTTATCCATAGGGAGTTAATTATGAAATATTTCCAGACAAAAGGAGACGAAAAACTCCTAACAATTATTGACTATGAAGGGAACCCTGTTGATGTGGAGGGTAATATTACCTCCATTACCTTGTCCATCATAGAGCTAGAAACTTCCGAAAAGAAATTTTTTGGGCAGCGAGGAAAGACTACCAGGATCGAGGGGTATAATCCCGCTGAATTTAGCGGGGAATTGGAGACTTACAACTATGAGATAACCGACATTTTCCTAGATGCTGAAAAAAGTCAGCGTCCACTAACAGCTCAAGTAACTATGGAGATGAATGAAATAACCACAGGAGAAATAATAGAAGTCACTCATACAATGAAAGGGATTGTAGTAAAAAGTCCGGCTGTGCCTGGTCAGCTTAACGGTAGCGACTACGCCGTCTATGGATTTATGATGAAGGTTAACGACTATAGATTAAATGATGGCAGAAAAACCCGCCATTGGACAGTTAAGAAAGGATGGATAGAATGATACAACATCTAAACCAGCAAAAGGGATTCGGCAAGCCTGATTCAGTACCGCTTGAGCGGGAGGTAGACCCCTACAAAGAGATCGAAAACGCTTCTCAAACAAGGGTTATAAGTACCGTCGAAATTAACGGCAAGATTCTTATTGGCAGAGAGTTAGTTGGAAACGACTACTTAAAGTTTAATTACCACAAAGAGACTGACGGCAATAGCGATCGCGCATCTAAATGGTTGTTTTTTCAGTTTTTCCCGTGGGTGTGGATACCTAAGCATCCTAACGAAATACTTAGTCCAAATTCAGAAGTAAGAAAAACTGTAATTCAAGACTGGAAAGAGTTAAGCGCTTTTGAAAGAGACGCTTTTACAATGTCGAAAATGTCGCAGGATATTATTTGCAATGACGATCAAATATTCGAGGATTCTGCGGATTTTTCTGTTTTTGTAAATGCCAGTGTTCAGGAAAGCGACAATACAGAACAGCCAATCAGTGTCCAGGAAAGTGAGGAAAGCAACAATACAGAACAGTCAATAAACACCCAACTAGAGCGGCGGATCACCATTCGTTCCGGTAGCGCAAGCCTATTAACAGCATACCAGTCTGAAGCACAAAGGAACTTAAGCGCCGCCCTAAAAAAAGTTATCAAGATGGGCTTTTTAGTAGACGGAAAACTCATCACAGATGACGATTTTGAGAACACAGTGCAGCAAGACGGAATAGGATTTGAAGTTGTTGCCGCTTGTGCCACGCGGTTTACTCTTACCCTGAAAGGGGGAAAGTTCAAGGGCGGCGGGAAGGTTTTGCGCTTCCCTCCCCGCCCGACCTTATCCGGCTCTTAAAGTGGGGCGGATACACAATCAACGATATGAACGAATGGGGAGATTTTGATGAGGCAATATTCTGGCTGTCAGTTCTTTGGTCTGCCTATCAAGATGAACAAACCCAAATAGAAAAAGAAAAAGCAAGACATGGCAACCGTTGAGACAATCCGAGTAGATGCTGAAGTGCGCGGCGCGATCAGTGGATTTCAACGGTTGCAGCTAGTTGGAACAGGCGCGTTGCAGGGAATCCAGAATGCAGGCGCTAGAGTCACCGGGATGGGGCAATCTCTCGCCATGGCAACCGCTCCCATTGGGATAGGCTTCGCGGCGGTGGGAAAAATCGCGGGTGACTTTGAAGACTCCATGAACCGCCTAAAAGCAGTCTCAAATGCGACCGAGGCGGACTTTGCCAGACTCAAAGATCAGGCGATGGAGTTGGGGACAACTACTCGCTATAGCGCCAAACAAGCGGGGGATGCTCAGAGTTTTTTAGCTATGGCGGGGTTTGAGGTCAACGAAGTGATGACCGCCATGCCCGGACTTTTAGACTTGGCGACGGCTGGACAATTAGATTTAGCAAGAGCGGCAGACATCTCCAGCAACATCCTCACTGGCTACGGGATGGAGGCGTCTCAAATAAATTTGCTGAACGATGTTTTAGCAAAAACTTCCACCTCAGCAAACACCAACATCAGCCAACTTGGGGAGGCGATGAAATATGTCGCCCCGATCGCAAAAGCCGCAAAGATGGAATTGACGGAAACCAGCGCGATCATTGGTAAACTATCCGATGCGGGGATACAAGGAAGCATGGCGGGAACTTCCCTAAGGGGAGCGATATCGCGGCTACTCAAGCCTACCAAGGACACCACAGAAACCTTGAGTAAACTAGGAATTTCCGTTACCGACTCTAGCGGGAACCTCCGTTCGATGATTGCCATTATTGCCGACTTAGAAAAAGCTGGCGCTTCAACGGCTGATATCTTAACTATCTTTGGGCAAGAGGCAGGCACAGGGATGGCTGCTTTGGTTGGACAAGGAGCCGCCTCCATACAAGGGCTTAAAGATAAGCTGGATTCAGCCGAGGGGAGCGCTTCTAAAATGGCAGAAACCATGGGGGGTGGTTTATCCGGTCAGGTAGCGGGGTTGCAGTCAGCGATGGAGGGCTTAGCGATCGCGATCGCAGAAACCGGACTGCTCGACGCAATGAGTTACGGCACGCAACTACTAACTGGAGTAGTTCAACAAATTGCAAGTTTGCCATCCCCCATATTAAAAGTCGTTACGGCTCTTGGGGTTGTGGCAGTAATAATCCCGCCTATCCTGATTGCAGTTGGATCGGTTATAACCGCCATATCCACAATATCAGCAGCAATCCCAGTGGTCACGGCGGCAATTGGGGGGCTAAAATTAGCTGCTTTGCCAGTGGCGGGTGTCTTTGCAGGAATCTCTGCTCCCGTTGCGATAGTCTTAGCCGCTTTTGTGGCTCTTGGAGCGGGTATTGGAATTTTGATCGCCAACTGGGATAAACTGCCCGCGCCAGTTCATGCAGCGGCAAACGAGATCAGAATCAGCGCCAAAGTTATTGGGCAATCAATTTTAAATTTACCCCAGAATGTATCTCAAGTTCCGAGCGCATTTGGGGCAATATTAGGCGCGATCGGAGCTAATTTCACCCGACTTGACACAGAAATAAAATATCAATTAGCCTCGACAAGATCTGCTTTAAATAATTTTGCAAGTAATGCATTTAATTCGCTTGTAAATTCAGCTAACAACCTAGGATCTCAATTATGGAATGCAGGATCGGCGGCAATTAATAATTTTTTCCGAGGTATTAGTGGGGGTTTTGATCGGGGGATTAATTGGTTTCGGGGGCAACTCAATCGCCTTCGCAACTTGTTACCTGGATCTGAACCAAAGGATAGCAGCTCACCATTGACGGCGCTGGCGGCGTCAGGAACGGCAACTATGATCAATTTTGCCGGAGGCTTGACGGCAAATCCCGCTATGCAGTCTCTTAAGTCTGGGCTGAGTACAATTAAGGATTCCTTAACTCTGAGTGGCGGCGAGGTGGAAGCGGGAATTGGAGGAAACTCCCCCACCTCGATCGGCAATACCGCTAATAGGGATGTAACAATTATTTACAGCCCGAACAACACAGTGGAGATCCGCATAGATGGATCGTTATCCAATCAGGGCGGTGACTTTCTGGAAAAATTAAAAGGCACAGTGATTCAGGCGCTGGAGGAACGCGATCGCGAGTTTCTAGATTTTGCAGATAGGGCGGCTGCTCGATGGCGTCAAACTTAGAGCGGTACAGCGCGATGTACGCCATCCTGAGGCAGAACCAAAAAAGTGACTCCTAATCCTTACCAGGAGCGGGTTAGACCCTCTGCCACCTTCCGGTAGTTTATATAAAAAGAATAGGTGAAGGTGGCAGAATAGACCAGACCGCCAGACGCAGAAAACCCCACTTAATAGTGGGGCAAAACAGAGGTATTAAATCCCTTCCATTTTAGAACGGGATGTCTTCATCAATTTCAGTAGAGGTGATTGATGTGGAAATAGGCATTTTCTTAGTCGCTGCGGGTTCAGTCGAGGAAACGACTGTTTCTACTACAGTGTTATTCTTTTTGTGGGTTACAGCTATCAAATCTGGTAATGTACCGCTTGCCTTTAATCCTTTTTGGCGCATTGCCCGCAGATTTTGAGCATAGGGGGATTTGGCACGGACGCGATCTTCCTCTGCCTCTAGCGCCAATTTACACTTTAGGTAAACAATTTCAAGCATCTCCACATTACCCTCCCCTTTTTCTACTCGTTGATATCGGGAGATCTCTAGCGCAATCGATTCATAGTCTCCAAGGTTGATGGTAAGCTTGACGGTTGCCCCTACCGTCATTTCGCGATCGCTCAAATCTAAATTGTTTGGCGGTAACTCTTCCTCCTCTTGTATTGTTGTTCCGCGTTGGCGATCTTTCTCAAGCTTAAGCGCGTACGGTGCGCCAGCTCGTATATGTTGGACAACTTTATCTAGGGCTTTTTTGGTTTGGCGATAAAGCCCATCAGCAACTTTTTCTTGATCCTCGCTGGATGCAATGCGACAGCTTTGAAAGAGTTCAACAGTACAATTCTCAAAATGCCCCAAATTAACGACTTGCTTAACTTTGGCTTGCGCTGAAGCATCAAAATCTGAATATGGGCTAATAGGCATCTTTAGTCTGGTTGGGTAACGACACTACCTATTGTATACGGTTTTTTGTGTTTTGTTGTATACGGTTTTTGTGTTTTGACATCAGGATGAAAAAATATTTTTACCCCCTTGTTATTTCTGTAAAAATCGTATACGATGAAAATGTCACTCAAAAAGCACATCATAAAATGAACACAGCAAACGCTACAGCCATTACAACTACGCGGATTCAGGGGGCAGCTCTTGAATATAACAATGATTGCCAGGACGTATCAGTCTGGCAATGGTACGGATACGGATGGAATTGTTTAAACGAAAAAGTACCTTTTTGGCGTTGTCAGTTTATAAAGCCGAATCAAGCCATTTTTCTTTTCCCAGTCGGAATCAACCCCAATACCTTAGAGGACAGGCTTTGTGCAACAGATCCGATTGAACCCACTCCTAAGCCTACTACGCGCCTAGAGTATTACGGGGACATAGAAGATCCACGAGCGGCGGTGGTTTATAGCTTCAAACCGCAATATCTTCAACCCAAGCGTTACCGCGTCAAGCACTTTGGTGATAACGTGTATGGATGCAGTTGTCCAGCCGGAATTCACGGCAAAAAGTGCAAGCATGTTGAGAGCTTCCGAGAAATAATTAAAGCGGAAAAAGGAAAGGTCTTAGGGTTGAAACGAGAACCCGTAGAAATCTATTTAATAAAAGACGGGTTCCCTTTTTGCAGCTTTCAAATTTACTACGGCATCGGGTTGGATTCGCATTATCTTGGGCGAATTAGTTGCAAGTCCAAGTCAAAAGCTCAACATGTTGCTGAACGTGTTGCTGATGAGTTTTATCGTCGCCGCCTGCTTCTAATCTAAAAAATAAGAGGTATAGACTGGATCTACACCTCTACCTAAAAGTTGTCCTGTCTTAACCATCATCATTCTAACATTACAAGGTCACAATCATGTCCACATCTAACGGCAAAAATAGCACTGTGTTTGAATCTGAGATTAAGCAATTAAAGCAAATAGAGGGCGATTTAATTAATCGCCTAAGCCGGGTACAATCCCAGATCAAGGTCTATCTTGAGTACGGAAACCGAATCGGGACATTAATTGAGAATTGCAAGAGTTTAATTGAAGAAGATAACCGAATTACGGCTGTCTTGCAGGATGCCTTGATAAATCAGTTGCCGGAGTTACGACTAGCGGCTAAAGAAGCATATAAACCATCAGAGGAATTACCTTCTGAGTTACCACCTGCACCAATTCCAGCTTCTGAGTTGCCACCTGTACCAATTCCAGCGCCAGCGCCGCCCATCTCTGATGTAATAAAGCCTTCGGTCGATCTCGAACCGGGAACCATCTGCCAGATTATTTCTGAGCCTATCAATCCCCCAACACAACAGCACAATAAAGTAGGTCACATCGGGACAATAACTGGAAAGAGTCAATCTTTCCATCAGACGCCATATATTCTTCGCTTCCAAAGCGATGAGGCGAACCCATCGACGGGGTATTACTCTAAAGACAATCTCAAGGTCATCTCAACTAAACCAGAGTCAATCAAACCGGAGCCGGAGCCAGAGGTAGAAGTAGAGCCAAAGGTAGACACCGAGGCACTATTAGATGTGGACGGCAATCTGATAAATCTCAAAGGGGAATCAATCAGCTTTGATGACATCTCCCTCACCTCTCTGACGGTTCCATTTCAGACGAAAACCAAAGTTAGTGGCGCATCTAGCTGGGCAGAGTTCCTGCTTAGCAACCATGACATTAGCACTGAGATCCGATCAATCAAGGATGCCCCAATTGAATATCCCTATGACTCTAAAATCCGGTACGTTCTGATAATTAGCGCTAAGGGTAACATACCGGAAGCTGTGATTAATTACGATTATCGGATGCTTCCTGTTACCTTTACCGAGGAAACTAAAACCGAATCTGACAATTTTGAGATAGGTGATCGGATTAAGGTAATTCAAACCGCCGGAGGATTAGAAAACAAGGAGGGGACAGTTATTGGAATAGAACCTTCTGATGAAGACAACAATACTTTGATTAACGTCGATCTTGAGTTCAACACTGGCAACAGAGTTATTCCCGTTGTAACTACCTTTGAATCCCACGAAATCGTAAAAATTGACGATTTTTAACCTGACCGATTGAGTTTTCTAGTCTAGCCAACCAACCAACCATTTAGCACAAGTAATCACCATGGACTCTCAAATGTTACAAGCGTTAATCAACGCTTTGACCGAAAATAACAACTTGAAAAAGGAGCATAACCAACTACTACAACGGCTGGTAGATCATCAAACCCAAGCTAAGTCTAAAACGGGTTTCGACGTAGACAAGGAAGAGTTTACGTTAGTGTCACCCCAACGATGTGGTGACAACAACAACAACGTTCTAACTGTAAATGGACAAATTAGTGGGTACAAGTCCGTGACAGGGTATTTCAAGGGGGTTTCTGCCGATGCTTCAGTTTACAAAGATACTATATTAGGGCAAGGAAGGTATGAGATGCTGTTCATTGACCTTGAGGTAACGGGAAACAATGCAATTCCTATCAAGTTAAAAGTAGGGCGGTCAAATCGTCCAGCCAACCACACAAAAGTAATGCTCCTAGCGTTGCTTGACGGCATTGAGCCAGGTCAATTATTGCGGTTTGAATTTGAGCCAGCGGATCGTCGAAGTCTAGTAGTGCTGTGTAATATTTATTGTGACGGCGAACAACTCTACTCAAAATTCCCTGACAAGCATCTGCCAGAAAATGAAGACAAAGAAAAAGCTGAAATTTGGTCATCAATATGGGATGAAGTAATTCGCAAGTATGGCGTTACGGTTAACGAAAAAATAAGCAAAGAAAACCAGGAAACTTACGGCAATCCGCAGCCAACACAACCTCAAGTTACAGAACCTCAAGTTACACAACCTCAACCGGGACAATCTGTTAGCGATGAGGATGCACTTAAAGGATCTATTGTCAAAAAAGTGCGAACAAAAACAGGAGGAACTATTCCAAGGGTGAAAGAATTGCTGAATGAAATAAAGCCGTCTGACGATGGATCTCAATCCAAATTAATTAGCCTAAATATGCCAGAAGTTGAAACTCTAGCCGTCCGACTGTTATGGGATTGGTATTATGCCAACGCGCTAGGGGCGAAACAGGATCAAAATCGTGCATACAACGAACTGCTTAAGAAGATAGCTTATTACAAGACATATCTACATGGGCAACCTCTTGATGAGATATGGGGCGCAATGCCAGATTATTTATTAGAGCAAACGATACAAGACGAGAAACTCGCCGCAGACAAAACACGCTAATCTAGCCATTTCAACTCCCTTAGCCGAAATTAGTTAGGGGAGTTGACATTTTTTTGCATTGCAGGCTATGCTTGCAAGTATAGGGAAAAACAAAACACCATGCTAGAAGAAAACCAGATAGACCGTTACACCAAAAACTATAGAGCGTATTTAGAGGCGGGATTACCCCCATTTGGGAGCCTTGAATACTTGATCGATCAAGTTCAACAAAATCTTGACGAGCAAGCCCTACTCATTTTACAGTCAGCCGTCCAGACGCGGTTATCGCAAGTCTCCCAAAAGCCCAACAACGTGATCGAGTTCCCTGGTAAGCCGAGTGATAAGGAAATAGATTATCAAGAGTTGCTGGGGATACCACATCCCCTGTCAGACCACCAAAAAGGTATTTTAGACTGGGTACTGTTTGGGCAAGGTAACGCTGCGGTTAACGCCGTCGCAGGTAGTGGAAAAAGCACAACTCTGGTTTATGCTGCCATCGCTCTAGCCAAACTTGAGGAGTTGCAGCCGGACGATGTCCGGTTGGTTGTGTTTGGGCGCGAAAACAGCAAGGATCTTCGCGGCAAATTAACGGCTGCTTTAGGACAACGATGGGACGGCTGTACTAAAACTATACACTCGATGGGTTTTGCAGCGCTTAAACAAGAATTAGGTAAATTTGCTAAGAGGGGGTATAAATATCCACCAGCCGGAATGGGGCGCATAGACAATGACAAGTATCGCAAAATTTGTAGAGCGATTGGGTATGCCGATGATCGCGATCGCAATCATCCAGGATCAATGGTTACTAGCTCGCTAGTAGACAAACCCTCGACATTCCTTAAATTGGTAGATTTTTGTCGCTTCCAATTGATCGATTTTTCCAAAGCTGATGCCAACAATAAGCTGCGACAGATGATCCACCACTTTGGAGATCAATTTGACAATGTGGCTACCAGCAACGGTGAGCTTGCCGCTTTAGGGCAAGCACTTGCCCTAGTACTAGAGCGCGGCAAACAGCAAGCGACACAAGATAAAATAATTGATTTTGCAGATCAAATTTGGCTCCCAGTTGTTTGGCGGTTGAATGAGCGCCCTTGGTGGAAAAAAGATTTCCAATTTAAGTTCCTGTTTGTTGACGAATGCCAAGATTTTAATAGCTGTCAACGCGAACTCAGCTTAATGATGACTGGAAACCATGGGCGATTATTGTACGTAGGGGATCGGAATCAATCCATTATGGGATTTGCTGGTGCTGACTGTGAAAGCTTTCAGCTAATCGCAGCGGAGGCTAACTGCACAGAATTACCTCTTTCTGTCTGTTACCGATGCCCTCAGAGTCACATTAAACTACTTCAGTCAGAGTTTCCAGACATCCCAATTCAGGCATTTGACAAAAACCCAGATGGCGAAATGGCTTGTATCAAGGAAGGTGATTTGTGGAATACTGTTATCCCACACCACCTCCAAGAGGGCGACTTAGTTTTATGCCGTAAAACCGCGCCCTTGGTCAGCCTGTGCATCAAACTGATTAGTAACGGAGTTGCCGCAACAGTCAAAGGACGGGACATTGGCAAAACCTTGATCGGCGAGCTTGAGACAGTAGCCAAAATAATGGCAAAAGCCAAAAGTCGCGGCAATGGCTTAGATCACACTATCACGTTCCTAGATTTTCCTGAGTACCTAAATCAGTATCGGGAAAGCAAGACTCGAAACTATCAAAGCTTTGACAATGCAGAGCAGCTTACAGAAGCCCTAAACGATAAAATAGACGCCTTACACGTTCTATTTGATCGCTACCCGCTTGAGGGCGATATAGACGCCGGAGTTAAGGCTTTGACTGAGGTGATCGAGTCTTTGTTTGGTGACAGTGCAAGCCCCATCACTTTGTCCACCTCTCACCGCGCCAAAGGACTAGAGGCGGATCGCGTGTTTATTATTCAACCGTCTAGCTTGCCCTTAACTTGGAAAAACCAGCAGCCATGGCAAGCAGAACAAGAGGATAACCTGTTGTACGTTACTTTATCTCGCAGCAAAAAGTGCCTTTTTGTGGTGATAGAACCCGACAAGGTGCTACCCGATTGGGCAAGTCAGATTAAATTGGCATCAGCTAGCTAAATCAGCTAAAATTACACTAGCTGAGAACTAATCATTCTACCAGCGTTGACTGTGTTTTTTAGCCGTCCACACTTCATTGGGCGGCAATTTTTTATCTTTTTCATTTAAGACTGATTAGCCAAATATATAGGCGTTCAATTACCTTTTGATCGGCTTCAATCAGGCTGATGGCTACAGCATCTGATGCGGCTTGAATAGCAATCATTCCCATTTAGTCCTAAAAGGTGATTTTAGTCGCGGCTAAAATCACCTTTTACCAAAAAAAACTCTGCCGTTGCCTTGATTTTGCTAGATTCCACCGGATCGGAATGAGGATTATCTGATAACGCCATCCCTAGTACAGCGCGGCTAATCGCTGCACACCAGTTTTGTTTGTTTTTTTTGGGAGCTTTATATCGCAGCGTCTTATACGGCAAGTAAGACAGTCTGCTGGCTATTTTTAAGTGATAGTCCGTTAACTTTATCGAGCGCCTGGTCGTGTTTGCGTTTGCGTTTGACTTAATATTGACTGTAAGCGCAGCCGTCAGGTTGTCAGCAGACCATGCCAACGCCCGCCGTATACCTAGCGAAGCGTTGCCATTGCCAATCATTTTGGCAATTTTCCAAACCAAGGGGGACACGGAAAACGTCCGAACGATCTGTTTTGTTCCGGGTTCCGTGTCTGTTAGTCTAGGTTTAGTTTTGGTACGTTTGCCAGCCCTTCTTTTTTTGCTAGTAGTAATGTCTAAATCTCCTATTGTATCGTCTTTAGTTATCAACAACGTAGAACTGATCGAAGTATTGGGACAGGACATAATAAGTGTAACCTTTGTTGATGTAATGTATGGCAGTCCATCTCAGATAAAAATATCCTTTGATGACACGGGAACGGCGTCAGATCTGATCAAGCAGAACACGCTTGTCAGTATTAAATTCAAGTATCGGAATGAGTCTGAGGAAATAAACACCAGTACTCATACCATTGATACAATTGAGAGGCAAGAAATCCCATCAATTGTAACTTTTGGAGGGATAGGATACCACTGGCTCAGTGGGCTATCTTCAACCGAGCCAATCTGGAGACGTGACACCAAATTAAATCAGCTTGTAAACGAAATTGTCAATACCTACGGGTTGCAATTTTCTGGAAATCCCTCTAGTGATGTCACAGTGGGAACCCGTAGCGATCCTTCTGACCCCTATGTTGAAATCCGCTTTAACCGCCCCATAAACGCATTGTATACGCTAGGACAGCAATTTGGCTATAGTTGCCAAATCTGGGGGTCGTACCTACGATTTTGGAGTTTTGCAGAATTGAATCAGTTGCCAACACAGGGTTTTTTGACCTTAAGTGACATAGGGAACGTAATTCAGTCTGTATCGTCCTCTTTCAAGCGCTATAGCCAAGTCCATGTCAAATATGGGGGGACTGTGGACAATCCGCTTTGGGCGGCGTCAGGCAACCCAGACGGCGGGGTAGAGTACCTTGATCGTGAAGGGTTTTATCGGGACAACGCATCGGCTACCTTTCGTAGTGTAGGGGAAAGATACAGGCTCAACAATGATGCCGACACGCTCAAATTGATGACGACAGGCGCACCGTGGCAATATGCCGAGAGAAATATAACCGTAACCGGATTTTTATACACTTCCCAAAACAATGGTAAATATCGCATCTACAAGGCAATTCACATGCTGAGCGGTAACGGATGGGATTGTGAGTTAGAGCTGCAAAAGATCGAATAGACAAAATCCTGGACAACTTACACGAGTGTCCAGGATTTAAACAAAAAGGAAAAAATTAAATGTTCTTAACCAATGGTAGCACATACTTGCCGATTGTCAATCAAACCACCGATCAGGCGGGGGGATGAACAACCACAAAAAGTTGAAATGAACAAAAGCCCATTCTAGGACATCCTGACAGGGAAAGAGGATCAAACTCTCTCCCTTTTTGACATCAAAATAACTTTGCTACAGGAAATTCCTTATCAAGCCATCGTTCTGAAATACAACCTGAAGTATGATTTAGTTTGTTTATTACCAATACATTTCCGGTTTGTTCGAGTTCGATTAATTTGGTTTCCACTTGTTGCAGAAGCGATTCCTCTGTCTGAGGATCAAGTAAGTGATTTTTGGAACCCTCCAATAGCTCATTAATCACTTGATAAGCTATTGGATCAATGTGCATCTGGGTAGATACTTCTAATCCAGATAGCTTTTTGTCATCACCAATCACTACCGTTAAATGTTGTCTAAATTTACTCATCGCTTTACCTTAACTTGTATTTGGAACGGTCGCCCCCTTGCTCTTTTTTGAAACGCTACTTAAGGAAATCGTTACTATCTGATACTTTCTTGTGCGCCGTTTCCCACATCTGCTGTGATTGGTCTGGAGTAATCGATCCATGACCAATCACATGGTAGCACATACTTGCCGATCGTTAATCAAACCACCGATCAGGCGGGGGGATGAACAACCACAAAAAGTTGAAATGAACAAAAGCCCACAGTAGCAATAAAGCCACACCTGTCACTATTCCCACAAAATATATCAAGTTAATCATGCTGTTTGTACCTCAATTCTAATTGTGCTTGATTAAGCGCTTCATCAAACAATTCTCGCATTTTTTGACGCTTGCCGTAGTGTTGGCAAAGTTGCAAATAAGCTTTACCAACTTCGTGCAATTTCGCATTCGCCCTCACTCCAAATATTTCTCGCCATGGTAACGGTTCAGGAAGCCGTCCGAATTCACGCTTAATCCAATGGCGTACTGTTGAGGCTGTAATATTTGGAATAGTTTCTTGCAGGTAAGACTCATAGTCCTTTATTAATGCATTAGATTGATATTTGTAGATGCATCCTGTTAGCCACTCATCCCGAATGTACACACCTTTAAGGTTGTTTGTTTTGTACGCAATTACCAGGGGAACTGGGTTTTTGCGTTCCTCATAAGCCTCTTTAAGTTCTCCTCTGAGCTTAGCAACAAGCCCTCTTACTGTAGGATCGATATATTCTCCAAAGTCAGGAACTTCTGATATTTCTGATATTTCTGATTGCTTCTCTTTATTAGAGAATACGTGACCACATTTGCATACCCTGGTAAAAATGTTGTTCATTTTTCCACAGCCAGGACATTTTTTTTCGCTTGCGAATGGCTCCTTAATTTCTTGAATCGACTTAGGGCATAAAACGATTGGAAATTGTCCACCTAACCGAAAATCTACAATTCCTAAATCCTTTGCTAGTCGTTTACTTGTTTCGCCAAATGATCCCGTAAAATCCAAAATCCAAGTATCTTTTTTGTTGGGGTTGCGACGAGTACACAGACGTGTTCCCCTTCCCGCCATTTGAATTAGCTGTGCAGGCGAACGAACAGGGCGGCAAAAGCCCACACACTCAGCAAAAGGAGTATCCATTCCTTCTGCAAAAACGAATGGGTTAGTAATAATCCTAAGTTCTCCTTTGCCCAGTTCCTCTAACAATCGATCACGGGTTTTGTGATCGTGTTTTCCCGTAATGGCGGCGGCGGGTACGCCATTTTCGGTAAATATTTCGGCTAACCTGATGCTGCGCTCAATTGACGAACAAAAAAAGATGCCGCGTCGATCTGGACAAGTCTCTAAATAAGTTTTTACACAAATCTTAAAAAACCTATCGTCGCAAACTTTATCGATTGACTTGGTGCTAAAATCGTCATCTTTGGTAATTTTTAGTTGTGCGTAGTCAATCAAACCTGACCACCCAAACAGCCGATCGTGGGCTAAATGACCCTGCTGCTGTAGATACTCAATAGGTGGCGTTCTAACTACTGAACGAAATAGCCAGCAGAAACCCTCTTTGTGGTAATCATTTCGTATTGGTGTGGCTGTTAGCCCCAATACTTTTACGGTAGGTGTCAGCGCCCACACAGGGTCTAGGTAATGGTTTAGGATAACTTTAGTTTGTTTGTGGTAACTGACGGTGTGGCATTCATCTAGAATGATCAGTTCAACCCCATCGGAAAGCCGCTTATTTTGGTACTCTTGAACTGTACCGACATAAACCTGAAAACAGTCGATCTGTTTTGGCTTGTACTTTCCAGCCAAAATATTAAAGTCCCGGCGTAGGCACACGATCGCTTGCTTGATCGGCTCTACCTTGTGACACAGAAATAGGATTTTTCCGCCACGCTCTAATATCCCTGATTCTTTGATAATGAGTCCCGCCATGTTGGTTTTACCTGCACCGCAGGAGGCAACTAACATGGTTGAAAACTGACCACCGGAATTACCCCATAAGACTTGCTTAACATCGTTTACAGCTTTGCGCTGATAGTCTCTGGGCTTAAAATCAGTGCTAAGCGTAGCCAAAGGCTGAGTTAGTGTTATCATGATAGTAATCAAACGTAGAAGTAACTATGGGCTGGAGGTAGTTAGCGATTGCCTTCAGCCATGTTTTTGGCTCGTACTCATCAGGCAAATTAAACCTAAAGAGTTTAGCTGCATTACTAATTGAAGAGTGCAACTTGCTGATATTAGCTTTGATCTCATCCAAGACTAAGCCAACCTCAGATCCAGACTCACAGTAGGTTAATGCCACCGCAATTTCGTCAGTAGCCGCATCCGCTGATATCCATTCTAAGTTAGGAACAAGTATTGATGAATAATCGATCTTTTCAACTTCACCAGACAAGATTGATTCCCACTTTGTTCTGAGGCATTCTAAAACCAACAGACGGCGGCGATCGTTCATTGTAATCCCATGAGGTCGATAATAACGCTGGTTTCCTTCGCGGCGGGATTGGCTGAATTTTAGCCCGAACATTCGGGCTAAGCGATTCACAAATTTCATAGGTGAGTCATTCCCCTTACTCTTGCCTACAGCTTTGCGTTTAGCTGAAACTTTCTTGATGAACTGTTTTACTTCTGCCGAATCGTTACTAAGCTCTTGATCCGATTCGATTAAATTCAATAATCCACATTCCCGTAAAGTGTCAATCATCATAGTATCGTCTTTCCAGTCCGCTAACACCCCAGGAGTATACTGGGCAAATTGTGCAATTTTTTGTCTAGCCAACCGACTAGATAAGTGCGGGTGTTTCAGCCGTAGCCACCGCTCCTGTTGCCTGATGAATTCCGGCTCATCAGATCTCAAAAACTTAATCAGTTCTGGTGTCCAGCGATGCTCAATTCCCGGTAAGCGCTTCCTTAGAAAATAGTTTATTTCGACGGCGCGATCATCCCATGTTAAGTTCCAGGATTTATCAGGTAACTCCTGGACTTGTTCAGCGCGGTGAATGTCGATCGCTTCCTGAAAGCGGATCTCTTCAGACGATTCTTTGACCCGCTCATTCATGCCGTCATCAGCGCGATCAGCCACAATTGTAACAGGAAATCCTTGTGATTCTAGGACTTCTTTAACACATTGGCGTAAGTTATGCCCCTCGTAAGACCGCAGCGAATTCATCGCCCATAGCATCTTGTCTGATGGGGTTTTGACAATCTGCTTGACAGACAATTGAATCATTTCCGGTATTCCTAAAGCTTCATCCCCTGAGAATGCGGTTGTAGTATTGATTCCGTGCATGATTTCACGGATCTTATCTTGCAATAACTTTTCAGCCGACTCTGGGAATTCCCCAATCAGATTTCCTGGTAATAGCTTGGGACTGCAATAGATGTAGCGAGGTACTCCTGGATCGCGTACCCGCCCAATCATCTGTACAATGGCATCGACGGACAGAACCCCGTCAAACAGTCCGTAGAATGATCGGAAATAGTTGTTAATGTTGATGTCAATCCCTGATTCCGCGCTACTTGTGTAGATAACCCAGTTAATAGTATTGGCGGCAAGATAAGCAGAGGCATCGTTCAAGAATTCCTCAGCATCACCTTTTTCCGCTACGGTTTTTGAGTCAATCCTTACCCCTCTAAGGTCGGGGAATGTTTTACTCAACAACTTATCTAGGGCTTCAGCACGATTCTGTGAATCACACGCGATCGCGATCGATGCACCTTGCGCTACCTCCATTGCAATCTGAGCATACAATGGCGATTTGTCTCGCTTTCTGATATCTCCCATGGCATTGATTGCACCCTCCATCAGCAAAACCTGTGGGCGGGGACGCTGGTAGGTATTCTCCCACCTGATTAAGGTCTTTAACGGGCATAACTGATGCAAATATTCCGCCCAAAAATTAGAGGCAAGAGCATCCAAAACGATTACTCGATCCGCCTGTTTGAGGCAGTCCGCAAAATGATCAATTACGCGACGGCGGTTGCCAGAAATGATTGTCTTAGATGTGAGCAGATGACGAATTACCGATGTAAATTCGTCAATGATGACCGTCGCCCCTCCAAAATCAGAGGACTTGAGACGAAGCAGGGAATCTAAGCACAAACTAATCCCGTATCCTTCGTTTGAGTTCAAAAGTAGCCGTCCTTCTGATCCGTCTTGGATGTGGTGAAAACCAGCCGCCTTATTGAACTGGTGCAACAGGCTGTTCCGGTATCCCAAATTAATAAACCTCAACGGCTCACCTGATGCCCTTAGTTGCTCGACTATCCAACATAAACGGGTGGTCTTGCCTGCGCTCAGTCCCGCCTTAACGACCGTTAAGGTATTGTGACCAGGCACAGCAAAATCACACCACTGGGAATCACTGATCAGATGGGGCTTGTATGCTTTTCCTGCTAACCAATTAGCGCGATCGCTCTCTTTCTTTTCTTTTACCCATTGCTGTTTGGTGGGGGTAGCAACCGCCGCCATGCTACCCTCTAACCCTACTACCTTGGGAGGGAGGTAGCTAATCCCCTCTAAGGTTTGAATTTCATCAATATCTGGCTGTTTTTTGGTGGTTTGATTCCACCAAGCGATCTTTATTTGGGCTGTTGGGAAAACTGATCGGATGAATTTTATCTGAGACTGCCACCGGGCAAAAACGTCAGGGTTGTCTAAATCGCCACCGTCTAAGGCGATGATAAATAGCTTAACCCCGTCTGTGGCTTGCTTAAACTGTTCCGGAACACCCGCATAGTTAGCATTCGGCATACTGATTACATTTATGCTGTGGCGGGTAGCGGCAATGTAGGGCTTAAGTACCCCCTCCGTTAGCCAGATAACCTCCCTGTTGGCTGAAGTGATTGCCACCATTGGCAATTCACCATTTTTTAAGTGACTGGAATATTCACCCTTAGCCCATCGATATTTGCCATCCTCTTTATCGTCAGCTAACACCTGCCACCCCACAGACTGACAATTCTGCCAGACCGGGCAAGCTATGCCCGATTTACCGCCTAAATATTTACGCCCTCGAATAAAGATTACACCGGGGATGTTAAATGGAATTGTGGGGAGTTCGGGGCGTTCCCACGGCTTGCAATCTGGAATCGTGAAAAATAGTCCCCGCTCAATCTCTTTTTTGGTTAGCCCGCGCCGCTTGAGTTCCTGGAGATGTCTACCGCTTAATCCATGTATCCGGGCTAATTTGCGGATTGCTGCATGGCGTTCTAGCCGCGTTGAAGTTTGAGCCAGCCTTTCTCTTTCTACCCTTTCCCTGTGTTCTGATTCTTGCCGCCGTCGCTCTCTGGCTTCAGCCAATTCATCCGTGTTACTTCCATCTCCCGGAGCATACACCCCAAACCCATGTGGATCATCTTTTACGTAATGATACTCCTTTGGAGCAGGTAAGTGGCTGCGACAAAAAATCAAGTCTCCAGCCGATCGGCAACTTTTATGCGAACCGCCGCATACTGGACAATTCGACCTCAGATTGTAGACAAAACCGCTACTCATAACGACCTCCCACAGTTATGGGGGTTGACAATATCACAAATGAGTGATATACTGGCAATAATAAGCTCATTGCTACGGTAGTTCGTCTGTTGGTTGTGTTCATAACTAGGCATAGAGAATGATTTAGTAGTAGCTTACCACTTAATTGAACAGGGGATAGCTAGCGAGTGATGACAAAAGCTATCCCTTGTTCTGATCTTTTTTGAAACATAGACTTAATGGCTACCTCTGTCGGCTATCTATTTAAATGTAGCCTAAGCCATAGCAATCGTCAACACTTTTAGAGCAAGTCCTTGTCCTATAAGGACTACAGACATGGGGCGGTTCCGTTCATCATTGCCTCTAAACCTCTTAGCATTGTATCTAAAATAAACGTAGAGTCCATACACTCGCCAGCTTCATGGATGTGTTCGACTAAGGCGACAAATGTAATTATTGCCACAAGCACACGGACAATAGTTTGGAAATGCTTTAGCAGCCATTGCCAAAATCTTTTAATTTTCCGGGTTAGTTTCATTGGAACGAGAGCCTTTTAGCTTCTCAATATTTCTATAATTTGGCGTTTTTTAGAGGCTTCCAACGAAAAAAACCGATCAAACAAGTTTTTTACGCGAACCGCTGCTCCTCTTAGTTCGGGACTGAAATGGTGTTCATCGGTTGCAGCCACCTGCAAATAATCTATATAGGCTGTTGTTGTGTTTTCAGTTTTTAATAAGTCGGCTAACTCATGCCAATTTTCGATTCGCTCAATATACAAGTCAGAGTAAAAATCAGAGGGATTCATGGTATTATAAAAATAGACAAAAGAACGGCAAGTCTTAAGGTTTAGGGGTATAGGGCAATTAATTAATTGCCCTATTTTCTGAATCGATTAAGCGGCAGGAGTTTCGCTGTCTTCGTCAGGTTCAGGGGTTTCAGGCTGAACGACTACAGGCGCATCCTCGGCTTTTTCTCTAAGCATTTTGAGATTATCTAGGATCTCATGCGCTAAGGCTTCTCCTAGTTGGATCATGTCCTCTTTTGTTTCCTCAAAGCTTGTTAATTTTGCCGATACTTCAGCGAACTGATCCCGGATAGACATCCGGGACTCTTTATCCTTTGGATCGGTATTGAAAGCTTCGCTAATTAGCGCTAATAGCTGTCGGAAAAGTTCAGGATTGAAATTTAGCATTGTTTAGTTTAGGTTGTTGAGCAGACTTGCAAAAGATTGAAACGAACTTAAATCTGATTTAAAACCAGTTTTAAGCCCGCTTCAAGTTCGTTGTGGTAAAGCTGTGTTTGGGTTGTGATTTGGCTAGCAGCATTGGCTAGAACCAAGTGCCATTGAGTCTCGCACGGGCGGCGCGGATCTCCAGTCGAACCCACAACTTTTTGAGTCTGGGTATTGATCAACGCTAACTTAATGTGTCCAGACGCATTAACCGTCGCCTTGAGAATGTTGTAATGCAGTTCCCCATTAGTCCCTTGATATTCCTGGTGGTTGGGAACAAATTCGCTTCCAACATTTTCCCAAGCTGCGTTGGGAAAATATGAGCGTAATTGACTCAGAACAAATTCAATGTTTTTGTTGTCATGCGTGCCGACAACAACAGTCCCGGTACTGCCTTGGGTGTCCATAGTACTTGAATGTTTAGGTTTAGGTCGATTAGACTGAATTTATTAAATTCAGCTATTACTAGGTTAGTGTTAAAAAAAATATTTGGCTATAGCAGTTTATATCACTTATCTCTAAAATGACTGAAAACAAAGGGCGTGGAGTTTTCTTATCTTCTACTGCATTCAACAGAATCCAGAAGGCTCGAACGCAAAATGGGATTTTTTTTTCACTGGAACAAATAGCCAATGCTGCTGGTCTATCTTATTCAACGGTGCAGCGTGCATTCGCCCCACAACGGGTTGAGCGTCTGACGTTGATTCGCATAGGCGTTGTATTGAACGTGCCGTTATCGGGGAAAGATTTCATTAAAAAGCCCCCGACAGTTTGCCAGGGGATGTCATCTACTAAGGATCATAAGAATCAGCTTATGTCTGACGACCGTCCTATGCTGCGTAAAATCCTAGGCTGTCTTTCCAATCAACTTAAAACGGAAAAAGATCCGCAGCGAAGAAAGGAAATCGAAGAAAGCATCAAAGAGATCCAAGATCGTCTTAATGAGATGGATCAAGATTAGTTTATTGCCGAACCAATGTTCGACGTGCTTTTTTGGCGGCACGTCGTTTTTTGGCACGCTCTTTGACTTTCCCGGCTAGATCGTAATCTAAATATTCGGCAAGTGCGTACAACAAAGATCTGATTTGAACAGCCTGATCTTTTCCTGGTATGGCTCTGTCCAGTATCTTCATATCGCAAGCATAAACCCCAGTAATATTTGTTGGGGATATTTCACTATCACTTGCCGAGGAGCTTCTGCATTTACTTTTTAGCGTGTGGTGCGGAGCATCTAGATTTTGCAGTATGACGTGGCTATTATTTAGATCTATCTCTTTTAGCTCAACTAAAATTATCGCCATCCGAAACAGCGAAGAAATAGTCATGCGCTTGCCGCCAAGATGTGTGCGCCATGCGTCTATTGCGATTCTTTCATCCTGATACAGTTGAAAGATCTTAACGTTAAGATCTTTTGAGTGTGACCGATTTGTGATTTTCACTGTTGCGTCAACTACTAAACAGACAAATTTACTCACATTATATTATCCTCCATCACACTCATGACTACTATCGGCAATTGGGGCGACATCCCCTTTTACACCAACAACAACATAAATGCGGCAAGCGGCACGTTGCCATTTAACTACATCGAAAAAAAGCGTCTGAGCGGCTTCCCTAGGCTTCAGAGAGGCTCCGACAGCTTGGGGCGGGTATCTGTAACCTTGAACCTTGATGCTGACTCTGTAAGCCCC
>JGI12210J13797_10014808_pt1 | contig 34183 bp, 21 predicted proteins | sample ElkSlonscriptome_3_FD_13797 | JGI IMG/M metagenome (IMG submission 13797) | reverse complement strand
GTTTCTGGGTCCGATACCGGCAGTCCTGCTCGAATCCCTTGGCTCCCAGTTTGCGGTAGCGCACTCAGAAACTTGTTCCAAGTTCCTCTACGACTGACCCACCGCGTAGAGGAATTGTCGGAGGCTTAGAAGGAGAGGCGTCTCAAGCGCCAGGGGCCGGCTCGTCGTGATTTTCCACGCTCTGCCAGGAGACCGGGGCTTCCGTGGCAATAACGACGGGCGCGCCGAGTTTGACCGACTTGAAGATCTCCGGGGCGACTTTGCGCGGCATACGCACGCAACCATGAGAAGCGGGACGCCCGCCGGGCACATAGCCGACATGCAAGCCGATGCCGGTATTCGTCAGGCGCATCCAGTAAGGCATGCTGGCGCCGACGAACCGGCCGCCTTCTGGCACCGCATTACTTCTGCTGTCGGCGTCGCTCACGGTCACGGCGCCTTCGGCGTCGTAGATCTTGCCATAAAGATTCGAACGGTAGGTCCGTTTTTTGTCCAGAACGGTGTAGCTGCCAGTTGGGGTGGGGTGACTTCGTTTGCCGCTGGCGATGGGGAATTCGATGGCGATCAGATCGCCAGCCATCAGCATGGCGCGTTGATCCTTGAGGGAGATCTGCATGCCGGTGTTTTCCTCGGTCAGTTCGGCCAGAGCGGTTTCGTTGCGATAAACCTTTTTCTTCCAACCATCCTGAGCGCGGAACTCTTGATGAGCGATCACGGTCTGTTCATGGAGCGCGTCCATGCGCAACTGCTCAGCCCGGGCCGCCTGGCGCGCTTGGTAATCTTCGACGAGGGTGCAGGAGGTGAGACCGAACAGCGTCATCAGAGCCAGGGAAGAGCCAATTTTCGACATGGGCGAAAAGCCTATGCAGAAGCGAGGAGGGCACAAGGATAAGTTTTCGCATCGGTAACGGCGGTTGCGCGTGTGAAAAGAGGGGGCATGAAGAAGAAATTCTTTTTGCGCCCAGGCCTCCTTTCGGTGAGGCTGTGCGACCTTGATTGAAGAACGGCCAAGTATCCTTTTCGATAGCGCCTTCCTTTCCAAACTCGAGCGCCTCCAACTGATCGCTCGCCGGATCGCCGCTGGCCGAGACCGGGCGGAACGCCGTTCCCGCCGAACGGGGTCGAGTTTGGAGTTCGCTGATCACCGCAATTATGCGCGAGGCGATGATCTCCGTGCGATTGACTGGAATATTTATGGCCGATTGGAGCGACTTTTTATCAAGTTATTCGAAGAGGAAGAAGATCTGCCGGTCCATATTCTCGTCGACGGCAGTGCATCAATGCAGTGGCAACCGCCGCGTGCGGATAAGACGCATTGGAAAAAATTTGATTACGCCCGCCGCCTGGCTGCCGCTCTTGCTTATATCGGCCTGTCGAACCTCGACCGGCTCGAGCTGCATTTTTTTGCGGGTCAATTGGAGCACGGGATGGGACTGGCTCGGGGGAAGAAAAATTTTCAGCGAGTCTTGAATTATTTGGGCAATCCACCAGCGCAATCGACCATGACGACCGATCTGCGAGTCAGTTTGCAGACGTTTCAGCGGAAAGCGCGCCGTCGTGGGTTGGTTTGTATTTTGAGCGATTTTCTCGACCCATCCGGTTGGGAAGAGCCGCTGGCCCGGCTTAATGCGGCTCGGTTCGATATTGAACTGATTCAGATTGTCGATCCGGCCGAGAGCGATCCGAGTCAATTAGGTGATCTGCGATTGACGGATTCCGAGAGTGGCGAGGAGATGGAAGTGACGGTCGATGAAAAAGTCGTCGCTGCTTATCGGGAAGCGTTCGCGGCATTCGTGGCTCGGTTGGAAGGGTTCTGCCGTCGGCATGGCCATGGATGGATGCAGGCGAATACCGCTGAGCCATTCGAGGATTTGATTCTGCTCATGCTCCGGGAAGGAGGGTTGGTTCGTTGAATTTCCTTTTCCCGATTGGGTTTGCGTTTTTGGCGCTGATCCCGGTAGTGACCGCGCTTTATTTATTGAAAGTCCGGCGCCGTCCGGTGGCGGTGCCGTCGCTGCTGCTTTGGCAACAGGTCTTGGCGCAGAAGAAACGACGTTCCCTTTTCCAAAAATTACGGCAATGGCTCTCGTTACTACTGCACCTCCTCATTTTAACTTTGATCATCCTAGCGTTGACCCGGCCGGTTCCCGCCGGGCGGGCTGCGGGAGAAGGGGCGGCAACGGTGCTGGTGATCGATGATCGAGCCCGGATGCAGGCGGTGGATGCGGGAGGACGCCGATTCGATCAAGTCGTGACGGCTGCGTTGCCAGCCGCATTGGAAGCGAACCTCGGCCAGGAGGTCGCCATTCTCACCACGGCCGGTCAGCCCCAAGTGGTGCAGCCATTCAGTCAGGACCGTTTGGAGGTGCGTGATGCTTTAGAACGATTGAGCCCGAAGGATGCCGGGGGCGATCTCGAAGCGGCGATCCGATTGGCGAGCGAACTCGTCTCGGGAAGGGAGGGGGGCGGCCGAGTGGTCGTCTTCTCCGATCAACCAGCGCCGGAAAATTGGGATGAAAACAATTGGCGGCGAATCGGGGCGGCCGGGCTGGATAATCTGGCAATCACGGAATTTGCCGCGCGGTCGACGCCCAATTCACCCGGAACCGCTGAGGTGCTCGTGGAGATCGCCAACTTCAGCGACGAATCGCGATCTGGAAATCTGGAATTGCAATTGGAGAACCGGTTGCTGGAGGTGCGGCCGTTCGATCTGGCGCCAGGCGAGACGACGCGCCTGATTTTCCCAGCGCTCGATGCTCGGCGCAAATATGCCAATTCCCGTGGGTGGTTGACGGCTTCGCTGGATACGGAGGATGGATTGGCGACCGATGATACCGCTTATGCGGTCCTGCCGAAAGTGCAGCCGATCCGCGTCTTGCTGACCGGGCAGAACAATCTTTTCTTGGAACGGGCTTTACGAAGTGAACCGAACATTCAGCTCGATTTGTTGGCCGATCCCTCCATTGATGTGGCACGCGAATTCGACGTTGTCATTTTCGCTGGGGAAACACCGGCAGATTGGCCATGGCTGGAGGCGGACATGCCGTCGACGCTGGTTTTGGGGGCAGTGCCACCGATGTTAGCTGATCAAGACGAACGTATCGAGCAACCGTTGATCACTTCCCAGGACCGGACGCATCCCATCAGTTGGCTGATTGATTTTGAGCGGCTGGCAGTGGCGGAATCGATCGCAATGAATCTGGAAAACACACCGGGTTGGTCTTGGTCGCTCGTGGTCGATGCCGCTCGTACCCCCCTTTTGGTGGCGGGCGAACGGATCGCTTCCGGAGAACGATTGGTGGTCGCGGGATTCGATCCGATCAAGACCGATCTGCCGTTGCGGGTCGCTTTTCCATTGCTCATTAGCAACAGCGTCCGCTGGTTGGCCGGGAGGGAGCAACCGTTGGAAACCTTCACCGCCACTGCCGGGCAGCCGGTCCGTCTAGCCACGGGCGAGTCGGTCTTGCCTGAGGCGGTTCAAGAATTTCGACCAGTGCTGGAGAGTTCCCGAGAAACCTGGCAAACGGGAACTTTCATTCCCATGGACACCGGTTTTTACCAAACGCGCCAGGAGGGAGAGACCGGATGGCTGGCGGTCAGTCTGGCCGATCCGGAACTCTCCGATCTGCGGCAGCCGATGGCGGCCGAAAGCGAATCAGCAGCCGCTGCAGTGGGTGTCGATCCTGTGGTGAAACCAAATTGGGACGGCTGGCTCTTGCAATCGCCTTTACCCTTGTGGAGTTGGTTAGCCTTGGTTGCCGCCCTTCTTTTCACCGCCGAATGGTGGTGGTTCCATCGAAGGAGGACGGAGTAATTATTTCATGCCGATAGAATTCCGATATCCCTGGTTGTTGTTGCTCCTGCTGGCGTTGCCGCTGTTGTGGCTCGCTTTCCGCCGGTCGCTCGCTGATTTGGCGCCGACCCAACGGCGAGTCGCGTTCGCCATGCGGGCAACGGTGCTCGGGTTACTGATCATTGCGATCGCCGGGCCGAGCCTCTCGTTACCGGTGCGTGACGTGGCCACTCTGTTCGTGGTTGATCATTCCGCCAGCGTTCCAGAATCGTCTCGGGCTGAAGCGGCCGCATTCGTCGCGCAATCCGCCCAAACCATGGCGGAAGGCGATCAGGCTGGCGTCGTGCAATTCGCGGCAAAGCCGCAAGTTGCGATTGGGCTCGGTAAAGGCACGCCCGAATTTTCTGGAGTCGATACGGAGGCCATTACCGATGCCGAAAGCGATTTGTCGCGGGCATTGGAATTCGCGGCGGCGCTCCTGCCGGCGGATGCGGAACGGCGTATTGTTTTGATGAGTGACGGCAACGCAACGCGAGGGGATGCCACAGCGACCGCAGCCCGGCTGGCCGAGGCGGGGATCCAGGTCGATACCATTCCGCTTGCGGTGTCGGAGGATCCAGAGGTGGCAGTGCGTGAAGTATTGTTGCCAGGCCGTTTGCAGGAAGAAGAATCCTTTACGTTGCGCGCCTTGATTCGGTCGAATGTGGCCACGCAAGCGGAGGTCCGATTGTTGCAGAACGATTTCGTCATCGGCCGACGCCAAGTCGAACTGCAGCCGGGCGAAAATGAGGAGACGTTCACTGGATTGAAAGCGGAGTCGGGGTTTGCCACGTTTGAGGTCGATGTGGTCGCCCGACAGGATACCGAGGTCGAAAACAACGTCGCGCTTGCCGGAGCGGGTGTTCGTGGCGCCCCGCGCTTGCTGGTGCTCGATACGAACGAATCTTCCATTCGACCGTTCGCCGATGCCATGCGGCGCGAAGGGTTCGAGGTCGAAGTTCGAGGCGTGAATGGCGCGCCCCGCAGTTTGCCGGAACTTCAAGGATACGATCTGCTGCTGCTCAGCGATTATTCCGCGATTCACTTTTCTCCAGCGCAAATGGAACTTTACCGGGTTTGGGTCGAGAATTTCGGGGGCGCCCTTTTGATGGCCGGCGGCGAGAATTCGTTTGGGGTCGGTGGCTATTTTCGGACGCCGATTGAACAGATGTTGCCGGTGCGCATGGAGCATGATGACCGGCAGGAATTACCGACCGTCGCCCTGCTCGTCATCCTCGACCGTTCCGGTTCGATGGGTGCGCAGGTGCAGGGTCAAACTAAAATGGCGCTTGCGAATCAGGGAGCCGTGCTGGCGATGAATGTCCTCAAGAATCGCGACTATTACGGCCTCTATTCCGTCGATACGACCGTGCATAAAACGGTGCCACTCTCGCGCATCACCTCGCGCAAAGCCATTGAACAACGGATCATGAGCGTGGTCGCAGGCGGTGGCGGCATCTATGTCTACACCTCGCTCGTCGATGCATCCCAGGCCTTGCGCGATATTAATGCCCGCATCAAACATGTCATTCTTTTCTCCGACGCAGCTGATGCGGAGGAAAAATTCGCGGGAGAAATGAGTGATGGCACCCAGACCGGAGGCAGCGCTCTCGATCTTGCTTCCAATATGGCCGATGGGAAAATTACCACCTCGGTCGTGGCGCTCGGTTATGACCGGGATCGTGACATCAATTTCCTGCGGCTCCTGGCCGAACGCGGGAACGGACGGTTTTATCTCACCAACAACGCGCTCAACCTCCCGCAGATTTTCACCACGGAAACGATGAAAGTGGCGCAATCCAGTCTCATTGAGGAACCTTTCTTTGCACAACCGGTCGAACCCTCCAGTCTGACCGCTGGGATCGATTGGGCCGCGGCGCCGCTGTTGTTAGGATACAACACCACCAAACCGAAACCGACCGCGCGCATTTTATTAGCGACCGAATTTGGCGATCCCTTGCTGGCGACCTGGCGTTACGGTCTCGGCCAGACCGGAGTGTTCACTAGCGACCTCAAAGCGCGGTGGGCGTCCGAATGGCTGCGTTGGCCTGGATTCGCCCAGCTCTGGACTCAAACCTTGCGCGGCATGGTGCGCCGCTCCGATCTTGCTGATTTCCGACTTGCCACCGAGGAACGCGACGATCGTTTGCGATTGACGCTCGATGCGGTCACACCGTCTGGATCTTTTTGGAACGAACTTGATCTGCAGGTCGTTGCGCTCGACCCCCGTGGGCGCAGCCACGAGACGCGGGCTCGCCAGGTGGCGCCCGGCAGGTATGAAGCTGAATTGCCTCTCTCCGAAATGCCTGGGATTACCATGCTCTCGATTGCCGCGCCTGGAGCCCTGGAACGGCCTCAACTCGCAGCTCATTCCCGCAATTATCCGGCTGAATTCTTGCCTGAACCGACGAATACCACCGAGTTGCAAGCCGTGGCTGAAGCTGGTGGCGGCCGATTTGATCCGGCGCCGGACCAGATCTTCGAACCGGCGACTACCTTGATGCGGCGCCCGGTCGATCTCGCTAAATGGTTTTTGATGGCTGCACTACTGCTTTTCCCGTTCGACATTCTGGTGCGGCGGATGACCTGGCAAGAATCGAAACTGGCAGCGGCCAATTCCTGATTATTTCTCTGATTCCTCCGCCTCGATCCTGGCCAGCAGATCGTTGAGAAAATGGATGATATGATCGCCTGGCAACGCGCTTTCGTTGCTCTCCACGATAATGGCGTCCGCCTGCAAGATGTCGCCCTCCCAATCGATGGTCGACGGATCGAGGGGTTCCCGATTCTTCTCGATGGTATAATAGAAATAATAGTCCACCGCATCGAATACGTCGCAGTCGCGAAGATAATTTGCCACCGGTTCCGAAAAGCTGCTTCCAACATAGACCGCCTTGTTGCCGGGCTGCCCGTTCCCCGGGACCGCATGCACGACCGAATGGGCATAATCAACCGGGGGAAATAAAACAAAAAGCAATCGCGAAAGGTCGGCATCGACTTCCTTGGCATTTTCCGTGCGATACTCAACCGATTCAGCCACTGGCACGGGCAGGTTGCGATGGTAGACAGCATTCAGTTTCTCGACCAGCGCTTGGGTGGCCCCAAATGCCCGGGTGTCAGACCAATGAATCCCGCCTCGTGGGAAAGGCGGATCGCGCGGATCGTTGTTGGCAAATCCGGTCAGGCGCGCGGCATCGACAAAGGGGATCGTGGCTTCGGACAATAATGGGCGCAACATCTCATAACGCCGCAGGCCGGGCAGGGCATTGGTCTGATAGAAATCCGGGAGCGTTTCCGAATGCCAAATCGCTTTGCTGGGTGAGGTGAGATAAATGAACATCTGCCCGCGCGCCGTCAGCTTTTCATGGGCGCGCTCCAGCAAATCGACAAAACCGACCATCTGCTTGTCGTTCTCAGGCCGGATAAAGCTGTAGTCCAATAGGTAAGGCGACTGATAAAGTTGTCCTTCCTTGCCGACAATGATGGTCGAGTTATCCATGAATGACCGGTGCAGGAAACTGAAATAGAGCTGATTGGAGAGCCGAACGAACTGAGGCCGCAAGCCGAACGATCCGCTGAAAGCGGCATTGACGGATTGCTGGAATTCGCCGGAAAACCAGCTGGCCCCATTCAACGAAGAGACGGGCGGCACCGGCTCACTGCGGCGCATGACGTAAATACCTGATAAAGCAGGAGGTTTACCAGTTATCTGGAAGATGCCATACAAGACCGTGGGCGTCAGGAGCAGCACAATGAGGCCGATTTTGAAGCGGCGCCGGTTATCGGAAGCAGGAGACATAAACGAGGACTTATCCTCCACGGTGCAGATTGTCAGCGCAACCTTTTGCTGCGGTCGTGGTGGCGAAGCCTCGACAGGCGGCAGGCTGGTTTCGCCCCTTTTGCAATCGGAACCAGATCCGCCGTTGCCACTTGAGCCAAGAGAGCGCATGTTCCCGCTATGATGAATGTTCTCCCCCGATGCCGATGCCGACAAGGGTTCACTCTGATCGAACTTCTCGTGGTGATTACCATCATCGGGATTTTAAGCGGAATTGCTTTCGGTGTTTACAGTTCCGTTGCTCGTCGGGCCGACGTCACGGCCGGCCAGCAAATCCTGCGGGAGCACGGCAATGCGATTCAATTGTTTGTGGCTGACAACGACGGAAAATATCCGGGCCCACTTTGGCCAGGCCAAATTCCCATCTATGATGAAGATGAAACAGGCCGGTTGGTGGTGCAATTAGCCGAGTATCTGGGGGTCGATACTTCCGATACTAGCGGCGAAGTGATCCGCGAACTCGTGCCACCGCTTTACTTCAAAGAGATTAATCAAATCACCGCGCCGCCTCGGACATTCGTGGTGCAATTAACAGTGGAAGAGCCGGGAGGTTATTCCTATCAACCGTTCGGTTCGCTCATCAACGACACCTCGCCTCGCACGGCGGCTGTTGTGACTGAACCGGCGACGACCTGGCTCATGTCGGATGCGGATCAGGAACATCCGCTCGTCACGAATGCTCCGTGGGCCGGCAGCACCCCGGCTGAACCGCTGACCAACAATCATCGGCGGAATGTGCTCTTCTTCGATGGCCATGTAGAAAGTGTTGGGCGCGAGTTCAATTGGGTGCCAGACGAATCGGAATGATCTGTCAAGCGGGGCGTGACGCCAAAACCGTCGCCAGGTGCAAGCTCTGGAGCGGCTTCTGCTGTCGTTTCAACAGTCCATCGATCTGCATCAGACAACTCGTATCGTTCGAGACGACATAATCGGCTCCGGTTTCCAGGGCAGACGCACATTTCACGTCGCCCATGGCGATTGAAATGGGGGCGTTTTTGATCGCGAACGTGCCGCCGAACCCGCAACAGCTTTCGGCCTCCGCCATTTCGATCAGTTCCAGATCACGAACTGCCCGGAGCAAGGCCCTGGGTTGCTCTTGCACCCGCAATTCCCGCAACCCATGGCAGCCATCATGAAAAGTGACCTTAGCCGGAAAAGAAGCGCCGACATCGGTGACCCCCAATTTATCAACAAGGAATTGGGAGAATTCCCAGGTTCGTTCGGCGAGCGAGCGGGCAGCCGATTCTTCCGCGCGCTCCTGAAAAAGCTGCGGATAAAAGACTTTGAGCATGGCGCCGCAGGAACCCGACCCGATTACCACTGCTTCGGCCTCGGCAAGCCGTTCGATCACACGCGCCGCAATTGGGCGAGCCTCGTCCCAATAACCGGAATTGAATCCGGGTTGCCCGCAGCAGGTAATCCCTTCATCGAAGACAACTTCATGGCCGAGCCGTTCGAGAACATGCACCATGTCCCAGGCGGTTTGGGGAAAACATTGATCGGTGTAACAAGGGACGAACAGGTGCACGCGCATTTTTAAAATATGGAATCGCTCAGCGAGGAGTGCGAGTGGAAAATAGTGAGATCCGTGATCACTCTCAATCTCCCGCAGACTCGCGCCAAACCACCGGTCGTCCCCGATGATGGCGCCAGATCGATTGCCAGGTCATCCACCCATACAACCATCCGGCGATTGGCAACAAAACTGTCCGCCAGATCGGTAATCCGAAAAAACGAATCGCCGGCCGGTAACTGAGGCTCATCGCGAACCAAGCCGCCCCTCCTGCGCTGGCCAGTGCTCCATGGCCAATGACGATGCCGATCAGCAACGCTAACGGCGGCAAGGCAAACAGCCAGACCAAGCCCAACAACGTCAACGCCCCCAGCCAGAGCCGATAGCCGAGTTGGGCATAAGCCGACCGGCGCACCATGGCCGCGACCGATTCCAAATCGGGGTAGCCACGCAGGCTGGCGACCCGCGAAGCACTCAACTCCAGCCGCAACCGGTGACCCGTCGCCTGCACGGCCCGCGCTAAATTGACATCATCGATTAAACAATCACGGATCGAGGCGAAAGAATCGCCCAAGTCGTGAAGCGCCTGTCGGGACAATAAAACAGAGCCACCCGCCGCGCCGTAAGTCCGTTTTTGCGGATCGTTGATCCAGCGCATGGGATAAAGTAAGTTGAAAAAATAGACGAACGCCGGAATGCAGAGTCGTTCTGCAAATGTCTCACATCGCAACCGGGCCATCCGGGAATTGCAACCCAGCTTCAGGTCGAGCGATTGGGCGACCAGACGGGAAAGAGAATCCGGTCGATGCGCGATATCCGCGTCCGTGCAGAAAATGAAGGCTGGATCATGCCGATCCAGAGCGACTCGCAATCCGTGCTCCAGCGCCGAGACTTTGCCGGTCCAGCCAGCGGGTTGCTCGGTGTTGGGAAGGACCACTAGGTTGCCACGATGATCGAGGGTTTTCGCCAATGCCGCCGTTCCATCCGTCGACCGGTCGTCGATCAGATAGAGGTGAAAAGGCCCTGGATAGTCCTGATCCAAGAGCGCTGGCAATGTTTCGGGTAAATTGACCGCTTCATTGCGAGCAGGAACGAGAATCACGACTTCCGGCCAGCAAGATGGAGGTGGGGTAGGGGATTGGTCCTCATCGACCGGACGGAAATCCCAACGTCGCGCCGAATCGAACAGCAGCCCGAACCAGATCAATGCGGCTACGGCTGCGGGCCATGTTAGAAAATCCCAAACGTCTATCTCCACTGGTTTGAGGGGATGGAGATCATCGCCCATGCACGACGCGGGCGCCAACCACATCGATTTACCTATTCTTCAGCTGAGAATTTCACGGTGACTCGGTTGCCCGTCGATACCAGGGCACAGATTTCCTGCATGGCTTCCGATGTCAATTTAATGGTTTGCCCCGTTGGTTTCGTCGGGCCTTGTGTATCTTCTTGCTCCTCCTCAGCGCTCGACTCCGGCGTTGGCGACGCTTCCGCCGACGCGGCTTCCTCTGCCTCATTATACAAGGTGATACTGTCGACCGAAATCATGACCCAACGCATAGAATCGAGGTAACCTTCCGTCCCGGGAGGCACCTGCTCACCTTCCCGCCAAGCCATCTTTCGCAACACCTCGCCCGTCTCCGTGCCGGTGGCGGCGCCAGGGAGGTTTTTCTCTTCAAACGGATAGTAACGGAAAAACTTCCCGTCGTTCTCGAGGAAAACGACTTGATTCGGCACGTCGATTCTCAGTGAAAACGTCGCCGGCATCACCTGCAATCGCTGCCCGATCCGGATGAGGGTGGAATCGAGATTATTGGCCAACAGGAGGAAATCAACGGTCGTATCCTGACCAGCACTGATCTTGGACAAGGTGTCGCCGGACGAGACGGTGTAAGCTGATTCCCCTTCGTATTCACCGGGACCGAACAGGAGTTTGCTGTTGATTTTTCCGAGCAGATCCTGCGCTTCCCAGATGAGCCGATGAATGCGGTATTTTTTCTCGTATTCACGCAGCGCCTGCCGGGCCTCGGCAATTTCGCCCGCATTGTATTGCTCCCAGATCGCATCGAGCTCAGTCCGGGCGGGATCGATTTTTGGTTCCGGGGTAGGGGTTGGCTCAGCATTCGACTCTGCCTGAGCAGTTTGAAGCTTTTCAGCACGTTGTTGCCACCAATACCAACCGCCGTAGCCAAGAGCGCCGAGAATCACGAGAATTAGAAGGAATCGTAAAAAACCCATGCACTTACCTAATGGCAGGTTCGGAAGTTGACCAGCCCTGAAAATCAGAAGATGCGGTTTCCCAAGTCAAAATCGTTGGCGCCAGACATGAACGCGTCCGTTTTTCAACGTTGTTGTTCCTCGCCCGAAGTCTCGCTACAATGCCCTCATCTATGCCACCCACTTTGCTTCAAGGTCGCCCCGCTTTTTCGCCCTTCCGGCTTGCCTCCCTGCAGGACGCGTTGCAGGCGGAGAGGTCGATCCCAGCCACCACCCACATCGATGCCGTGGAGGTTTACCTGCTCGAACTGACCGCTCCGCTCGATGCTCAAACCCTCGAGCGCTGCCAGGTATTGCTCGCCGCCGAAGGTCATTTCAATCGCCAAGGCGGCTTCTTCGTGACGCCGCGTAAAGGGACCATTTCGCCTTGGTCATCCAAAGCGACCGATATTTTTCTCCATTGCGGTCTGCAATCAATTCGACGCGTGGAGCGTGGCGTCCATTTTCGGTTGCTCAAAGACAATCGGGAGAGTTTGACGAGTCGGGAGGCGGCGCCCGCTGGGCATCTGTTGCACGACCGGATGACGGAGGCCATTTACGAATCGCTCGATGATTGGTTTTTGCATCCCGATCCGGCGCCGTTGCGATTCGTGCCGCTCATGGCCGAGGGTCCTGAAGCCATGCGCCGCGCCAACACCGAGTGGGGCCTCGCCATGAGCCCGGAGGAAATCGATTACCTCGTCAACGCGTTTCAACGCATGCAGCGCGATCCAACCGATGCCGAGCTCGTGATGTTCTCGCAGGTCAATTCCGAACATTGCCGCCACAAAATTTTCAATGCGGACTGGATCGTCGATGGGGAGCGGAGCGAACAATCGCTCTTCGACATGATCCGCAACACGCATCAATTGAGTCCGGCGGGCACCCTGGTTGCTTACTCGGATAATTCCGGTGTGCTCGAAGGATTCCCCGGCGAATGGTGGCAGGTGGCCCAGGACGGTGACGCCCGTCGTTACCATCGAATGTCCACCCAGCTCGATATTCTCTGCAAAGTCGAAACGCACAACCATCCCACCGCGATCTCACCCTTCCCAGGCGCCGCGACCGGCGTCGGGGGAGAGATCCGAGACGAAGGCGCCACCGGTATCGGCGGGCGGCCCAAAGCCGGGATGTCCGCTTTTATGGTCTCCCATCTTCGCGTGCCTGGATACGCGTTGCCGTGGGAAAAAGTTTATGCCGAATTCCCTGATCGTCTCGCGAGCCCCCTCGATATCATGCTCGAAGGTCCGATCGGCGGCGCTTCATTCGGCAACGAATTCGGGCGCCCTCAGCTATGCGGCATGTTCCGGACCTTGGAACTCGAACATAACGACCGTTACCGCGGCTATCATAAACCGATCATGGCCGCTGGCGGTCTCGGTAACCTGAAGCGGGAACATGTCCCCAAAAAACCAATTCCCCCGCAGGCCCTGATTATCCAGCTCGGTGGCCCAGCGATGAAGATCGGCCTCGGCGGCGGGGCCGCTTCTTCCATCGGTGCCGGGACTCAATCCGAGGCGCTCGACTTTGATTCGGTGCAGCGAGGCAATCCCGAGATGGAAAGGCGGTGCCAACAGGTGATCGATGGTTGTATCGCCCTCGGCAAGTCGAACCCCATCCTCTCAATTCACGACATCGGCGCTGGCGGCCTCTCGAACGGTCTGCCGGAACTCATCGAAAAAACCGGCGGCCAGTTCCACTTACGTCGGGTGCCGAATGAGGACCGCTCGATGAGTCCGATGGAAATCTGGTGTAATGAATCGCAAGAACGGTATGTCCTGGGGATACTACCTGGCGATCTCGACCGGTTCGCTGCGATCTGCGAACGGGAACGTTGCCCATTCGCGGTCGTCGGCGAAGCGACCGATGATGGGCGATTGACGGTGAGTGACGAGCATTTCCAGAACGAACCGATCGCCATGGAAATGGGGGTGTTGCTTGGCAAAACCCCCCGCCTCTTACGCGATGTCCAGCGCATCATCCCCGCTTGCCAACCATGGCAACTCGGTTCGCTCACCCTCGCGGAGGCGATCGATCGTGTCCTTCGTTTCCCGGCAGTCGCTAACAAGTCATTTCTCATTACCATCGGTGACCGGACGGTGACTGGTATGGTGGCTCGCGACCAGATGGTCGGGCCCTGGCAAACCCCAGTCGCCGATGTGGCGGTGACTACGTCTACCTTAGAAAGTTACACCGGCGAGGCCATGGCAATCGGCGAACGCACGCCGGTGGCGCTCCTCGACGCCGCCGCTTCGGGCCGGCTAGCAATCGGCGAATGCCTCACAAATATTGCCGCGACTCCCATTGGCGACATTGGCAATGTTAAACTTTCGGCCAACTGGATGGTCGCGGCCGGTGAAGAAGGGGAAGATGCGAACCTTTACGACACCGTCCGTACTGTAGGCCTGGAACTCTGCCCGGCGCTCGGCATCAGTATTCCGGTTGGCAAAGATTCCATGTCGATGCGCACCCGATGGCGAGACAGCGACGGTCGGGAACAGAAACAGGTGGCGCCTCTCAGTCTATTAGTTACCGGATTTTCGCCCGTGAACGATGTGAGAAAAATCGTGACGCCCGACCTGAAACAGGTCGGAAGTCAATTATGGCTGATCGATCTGGGGGCGGGCAAAAACCGGCTTGGCGGCAGCGCTCTGGCGCAGGTGGGGGAACAGGTTGGCGACAATCCGCCCGACCTCGAAGACCCCGGGCAGTGCAGTGCCTTTTTTAGGGCGATCCAGGAGCTGATCGAGAACGAGACCATCCTCGCCTATCATGACCGCAGCGATGGCGGGCTCCTCGTCACGGTGGCTGAAATGGCGTTCGCTGGTCGAAAAGGAATCGAACTCGAGCTCGATGTGGCGTCCGATCAGGAATTCGCTGCCTTGTTTGCGGAAGAACTCGGTGCCGTATTAGAGGTGAGTCCAGAAAAGCAAGACGCACTATTTGCGACTCTTGAGTGGCATGGGTTGTGGGCGGATTGCCGGCAAGTCGGTATCACGACGGCAACGAAAGAACTCATCATCACGAACCACGGTGAAACTCGATACTCAGAGTCCATCACCACCTTGAATCGTGCCTGGTCGGAACTCTCTTACCGAATGCAGGCTTTGCGCGATAATCCCGATTGTGCCCGGGAAGAATACGAAACGTTGTTAGACCAATCCGATCCAGGTTTACAGATTCATCTCACCTATGATCCTGAAGCGGCATTCCATGTAAACACCGGGGCACGCCCAAAGATGGCCATCCTGCGCGAACAGGGAGTCAATGGGCAGAACGAAATGGCATTTGCCTTCGATCGCGCAGGCTTCGAATCGTTTGATGTGACCATGACGGATCTGCTGAGCGGTCGCGTTTCCTTGGACCTGTTCGCCGGGCTGGTCGCCTGCGGTGGATTCTCCTATGGCGATGTGCTGGGCGCCGGTTCTGGTTGGGCGAAATCGATTCTCTACAACGAGCGTCTGAAGACTATGTTCAGCGAATTTTTTATGCGCCCCGACACCTTCACGCTCGGCGTCTGCAACGGTTGCCAGATGATCGCGCAACTCAAGTCGATCATTCCCGGGGCGGAACCTTGGCCGATCTTTACCCGTAACCGGTCGGAACAGTTCGAGGCCCGTTATGTCCGGGTGGAAATGCTCGAGTCGCCTTCCATTTTTTTCCAGTCGATGACTGGTAGTCGTCTCCCGATTGCCGTCGCCCATGGTGAAGGTTTCGCCGACTTCAAGGAGCAGGGAAATCAAGCTGCCTTGGAAAATGGAAATCTTGTCAGCATGCGTTACCTCGATCACCACAATGCACCGGCCACTCATTATCCGGCCAATCCGAACGGCTCCCCGGGCGGCATCACCGGAATCACAACGCCCGACGGAAGATTCACCCTGACCATGCCTCATCCAGAACGCGGGTTTCGTGCGGTCCAGATGAGCTATCGTCCTGCCGATCAGTTTACCGGGGAAGCCGGGCCTTGGCTGGAGATGTTCCGGAATGCGAGACGCTGGGTGGGATAAAGAACCGATTGGCAAGATGCATTCATACGGTCAGTTGCACTCGGCCGTACGAAATCATGGCAACACCCTCGGTCATCCCGAATCTCCATGCGCATCCTCAAAGCCGACTTCAAATCGCTCAATTACTTCTCGCAATTCCAAAGTGAGGACTCCCGTTGTCTCTTATCGGTCTACTTTCCAGGCTCTGATGCACGTGCCTCGTTACCGGTTTCCCTGCAGGATTTGCCCGAAGAAGTGTTGCGTGTGTCAGATCTGAGCGAGGATGAACAGGAACATCTTCAGCAAAATCTAACCTTGTGGCAGCAAGCGACCGAGGACCTCTCCTTGCCAGACGCTCCCGGATGGTTCGCGGTGATTTCCTGGATGAATGATGTGGCCGATTTCGTCCCGCTCCCCAAACCACCCAAGCTGCGGGCGGTCCTCGCGAGCAGTCCGTTTCTTTATCCGGCCGGACGGCTTCTGGATGATTATGAATCTTATGCCGTTCTTTACGCCGATCATTCTCGTGCGGTGCTATACGAAGCAGTGCTGGGACGATTAGAAGAGAAAAAACGGATCCGCGGGGATATTAAAAACCACGTCAAGAAAGGCGGCTGGTCGCAAGCCAGATATGAGCGGCGGCGCGACAATGAGATCCACCATTTCTGCGAATCTATCGCCGAACGTCTGCAGGCTTTGGTCGAAAGTGAATCGTTGGATCGGGTCGTGCTCGCGGGGGACGACCAATTACTCAATGAATTGGAGGAACACCTTGATCAAGGTCTTCGAGAACGAATTGTCGACCGGCTTGCGGTCGATGATCCCGATGATGAGGAAAATCTTTTCAGCGAATCGTTGAAGGCCGCTTTCGAAGAGGAGAAACGAGAAGAGAAACGGTTGTTGAAACAAATCAGAGCCGCACATGCGGCGAACGGCAAAGCGGCGCTTGGTCCGAATGCGGTGCTTGCCGCTTTGCGCGAACACCGGGTAGCGCAACTCCTGATCGGTCCGATGGTAGATGCCGCGTTCTGGCGCTGCCATGAATGTGGCGCTTCTGATCTCGGGGAACCAACGAAATGTCCGGCATGTGGGAAAGCAGAGACTTTTCAGGAATCCGCCAGCAACCAGTTCACGGACCTGGCGTTCGAAGGGGGAAGTCTGGTGCAATTCACTGAGGCCGAGATTCAAGAAGTCGGCGGAGTCGCCGCCATGCTTCGATGGTAGGAGAGAGTCTGGCTAAGACTGGCGATGAGTAAGGGCGAAAACGATCAGATTTATCCCTTGACTTAGCTGCAACACTCAGGCATTCAACAAGCCCAATGAAAACCATCTGCCATCCACTCCGAGTCTCCCTCGGTGGATCCAACGAGATCCGCCGCTGGTTCGGTGCGCCGATGGCGGCGGCCTCTGGAGCCCATGGTTTTCCGCGAAGATAATCCCACTCACCATCTCGCTTTCGAACAACCATCGCGGCCCGGCCAAACGCGATGGTTTTTTTGTAATACAGCCATCGCCTCCAGCCGGTTCGCGACGGGAATGAACGAAAGCTCATCCCACTCACATGACTGCGAACCCAATACAAAACGACGATGAAACCGCTGCCCGGCAAGCCTTGCAACAGGCTTACGTGCTCCTCGGCTTGACCAGACAAGAAGCGAACGAGGCCGCTAAAGCCGATCTCCAACTATTCGAGGAGGAGCCCGCACCATGGAGCTGACCCCGGCGCCCACCATCCGGGCGATGACCCCGGCGGATCTCTGCGCCGCCATCGATCTCTGGACCGTCACCGACGGTGTCGGTCTCGCTGAAGGCGATGACCTGCCGGGGCTCACCCGTTATTTGAAACGCAATCCCCGGTGCAGCGCCGTTGCGGAAACAGAGGAAGGCGTCATCATCGGAGCGGTGATGTCCGGCCACGACGGTCGGCGAGGTTGGCTCTACCATCTGGCGGTCGCCTCTGCCTTTCGAGGACGCGGCATCGGTCGCCAGATGGTGGAGTATGCCGTTGCCGCGCTGCGTCGGGAGGGGATCCAACGTTGCAGCCTGTTCGTTTTCCATTGGTGCGAATCTGCGCGAGATTTCTGGCAACATCTTGGCTTCGAACTCCGCGATAATCTTCAACTCATGCAATCCCACGTGGCCTGTTCCGAGGGTTGACGCATTGCAATAGACCTATGTCTGTCCCAAACCAAAGAATCAACGAAGCAGTTCGATCGGCGCTTGATGCTCTCGAAAATCGTTTCCAGGTGCGTGTGCTCTACGCGTGTGAAAGCGGTAGCCGCGCCTGGGGCTTTGCCTCGAACGATAGCGATTACGATGTGCGCTTCCTCTATGCGCATCCGCTCGACTGGTATCTGTCGGTGGACGAAAAACGGGACGTGATCGAACTGCCACTTAGCGCCGAGCTAGATGTGAACGGGTGGGATTTGCGGAAAGCCCTGCGTCTGCTGGGGAAAAGCAACCCGGCCTTGCTCGAATGGCTCTGGTCGCCGGTGGTCTATCAACAGGAGGACCGATTTTTAAGTTCGTTCCGTGATCTGGCAGAGACCTGTTTTTCGCCGCGCCGATGTTATCGTCATTACCTCCATATGGCCGCAGGGCAGTGGCGCCAATATCTGGTGGATCGTCCGCGTGTGCGGTTGAAAAAATATTTTTACGTGTTTCGGGCGGTGTTGGGTTGCCGATGGATCGAACGACATCAGCGCCGTGTGCCGGTCCCGTTCGCGTTGTTGCTCGACCAGGTTCTGGAAGAATCCGATGTGCGAGCCGAGATCGACGCTTTGCTTGCGAGGAAAGCGGCCGGCGAGGAGTTGGCCGAGGCCGATGCTAACCCGGTGTTGCATCGCTTTGTTCAGGATGAACTCAATCGTCTGGAAAGCCGGAGCCCAGTCGATGCGGGCCCAAGCCAGATCGAGCTTCTCGACGACTTCTTCCGGGCGCAAATCCGTGAGGGAATGGGGTGCCCTTGAATGGACGATCATCGTCGCGCGTCAGCCTCGCTCCGATGTGATCGCAGAAGGTGTCATGCGACTGGTGCTAAATCGCTATGGTGGCGTCTCTGCCTTGTCTGTGTCAAGATACCGAAACTTTTCAGCTCCAGAAACCACCATGCGTCTCCCTCTACTTTTTTCTCTCGCCATCTTCATCGCCTGCGCCCATTGCACAATAGCTGCCGAAGGCCAACCGAATGTGTTGTTCATCATGGTCGACGATCTCCGGCCGGAAGCAGCTTCCTACGGCGGAGCGGCGATTACTCCCAATATGGACAAATTGGCAGCGCGCGGTGTCCAATTCGAACGGGCTTATTGCAATGTGCCGGTTTGTGGCGCATCGCGCGCCAGTTTGCTGACCGGTATACGCCCTGGGCGCCACCGGTTTCTGCATTACCATTCGTCGGTTCGAAAAGACGCGCCAGGAGCGGAGGTGTTGCCGGGGTCATTCAAAAAAGCCGGGTATCGAACTATTTCTTACGGCAAGGTCTTTCATCATCAAGGCGATCAACGTGAGGTCTGGGATGTGATTAAAAATCCAAATGGAATCTCCAGTTGGCGTGACTATCTGTTACCCGAAAATATCGCACGAGATGAGGCGAAAGGACAACGCGGACCAGCCTTTGAGATCTATGAAGGCGCCGACGCTTATCGCGACGAACGGATTGCTGATCTCACGATTGCTAGTCTCCGCAAAGCCAGCGAATCGAACGAGCCCTTTTTCATGGTGACCGGATTTGTTAAACCGCATTTGCCCTTCAATGCGCCTAAACAATACTGGGATTTGTATGATCGGGATGCTATTGAAATCCCCGTTCCCTACAAACGCCATGCCGATTTTCCAGAAGCTGCTTACCACCGATCGGGTGAGCTGCGAGGCGGTTATAGCGGCATTTCAGACGACATTCTATTGCCGGAAACCGAAGCGAAACAGTTGATCCACGGTTATCTCGCAGCGACCAGTTACGTCGATGCCCAGATCGGTCGGGTGCTGAATGAGTTAGACGCTCTTGGGTTGCGAGACAATAGTGTCGTGATTTTGCTAGGTGATCATGGATACAATCTCGGCGAACATAGCTTGTGGTGTAAGCATTGTAATTTTGATCATGCGTTGCGAGTCCCTTTGTTGATTGATGCGCCGGGATATACAAGCGATGCCAAGTGCGAGGCGCTGGTCGAGTTTGTCGATATTTATCCGACGTTACTAGAGCTGACCGATGTGCCAGGCCCTGCAGAGCAGTTACAGGGCGTAAGTTTGGTGCCGTTGCTGAAAAATCCAGGGCTGCCTGGTAACGAATTCATCATCGCCAAATACCAGGATGGTATTTCGCTTCGCACGGATCGTTTTCTGTATACGGAATGGCAAGAGAAAGCCGACGGCGAAATTTATGCCCGCACCTTGTTCGATCTGCAACAGGATCCGAATGAAACCGATAATCTGGCGAATGATCCAGCTTATGCCGAGCAAATGGCGGGTCTCCAGAAAGTGCTGCATCAGAACTGGGGCAAAAATTTTGAGACGAAGCCGTGAGGCGATGCGTCGGATCAGACTTTCAACTGACCCAACCCGCATCCTTCAACGCGGCGCCATAGGCTGCCAGTGAGTTCGGTCCGACATCTCCCTCGATCATGGCGCCCGATTCGGCTCCAGCATTCCAAGTCACTGCCGTTTGCACGTTGGTCTCCCCAAAGAAAAGTCCGGGCGCAAAGGTGCGGCAAAGAAAAATCCCATCGGCCCCGGCTTCAATTGCCGCAGTGACCGCACGATAAGTCCGCGTCTGTTTCACATCTTTTGCGGGCACTCCATCCTCGGTCTCCCATCCAACATTCGAATAGACCTTCGCCCGTCCATTGGCGGCCCGAACCACCCGCGCGGTCTCCTTTTTCACGTAATCCTCCACCTGCAGATCCCCATCCCGCAGCTCCTTCCAGGAAGGATGCTTTGCCGGGTCTAGCCCCATTAAATAGTAGTAGCCTCGCACAAAATCTTCCTCGGGAATATTCGGGAAAAGCCGCTGCTTCAAACTGGTCACGCGACTGCTGAAACGGTTGCCGCTCTGGGAATGATACATCAACGGACAGAGATGATCGCAGAATTCGGCCAGACGTGAATAGTCGTAGCCCGCCATGGAGACCGGCGTGAAGCTGGCCATGTGCACAACATGATGCCCCAGCTCGGCTGCCGGGTGACATAGTTTCATGACGCCTTTCACTAGCCGCATCGTTTCTTCATTCGCCAACTGCTGCATCTGCTGCCAACCGAGAATTTCGGGGAATTCCTGAAAAATGCGCAGCAGTCCAATGAGGCCTCCATCGCTCCAGGGATCCTGACCGGAGGCTGACGCCTGACCAAGGTTGATCAGCTTGGCGTAGCCTCGCTTGGCCCGGTCCATGTCGAGGCCTTCGCGATGAGCGCGCTGCCCGCAATACTCGCAAAAGCAGGCTGGTGTCTTCCCCATATGGGCGTGGAACGCATCGGAGAGCGGCCCTTCATCTTCATTCATCTGCAGCCAACCATCGAGTTTGATGGGAGCTGTTTTGAAGAAATCCTCAGCCATCCCTTTTAGATAAGCCCGATAATCCGGATGATTCCAGCAAGGACGCCCGATCGGGCTTCCAGTATAGTCGATCGCGAGGAGGTGAGAAAAGGCCTCGCGCTCCCGATCTGGCCCGATAATCACCCGCGCATGGACGGTCATGCCGCGGGCGTGGGCTTTTTCCATGATTTCATGGAACAACTCCATCCGTCTGGCGGCCGGGACGGCGCCCATGAAGGGGCGGGGCGTGAACGATGTTCCGCGGTAATTGGCAGGGTTCATGGGCGTGCCAGCGATATTGAAGGTGGGCGATTCGCTTTCGAGTGACAAGAGGTGGCGATTGGGAGCGATCGCATCGTCGGCATGAATCCGGAAAGAATTAACGCCGGCCTTTTCCTGGACCAGATCGAGAATGGGATCGACGCCGAACTGAAGAAAGCCGGGGAGGGAGATTTGAGTTCCGATATAAGACATGGAGAAAGATATAACGATATATATTCGGTCTGGCAATTCTGAATTTCTTAGGGAGCCTAACAGTTACTCTATAAAAGGGTGGATTCTCGTTCGGTTGCCGTGATTTATACTGGGCGTTTATTGTTTCTGATTAGTTAATAGTGGTTAAGGAACTGCTTGGAACAGACCATGGTATGGTGGTTGTTTCGTCATTTTCTGTTGCTGATCAACCCTGGATAACGCATTTTCTATATGAACTTTTTGATCATGGTCTCCCCATTCCATTTATTCCGATTCATCAGTTGTCTCGCGACCGTTACTGTTTTTTGTCTGCTAACCGGCTCCGCGTTTGGCGCGGGCGTTGTCTATTCGAAAAGCGGGCAAGCTTATCAATACACCGAAATTGAAGACCAAGGCGAAATGATCCGTTTAGAAGTGGATCAGGGTTCGATCGTGGTCCCCAAAGCGTTGTTCCATCCAAAATCCCTCGAGCAGGCGTTGGGCACGGTGAAAAAGGAGAACCCCGCGCCCGAGGCCCCCGCTGCGGTGGAGTCGACAGAATCTCCGGCTCCCAACCTTCCTGAACCGGCCGAGGCGAATTCCCTCAGTCAGAACCGTCCCGATCTACGCGGACTCCTCTCCAAGTATTGTTACGAGTGTCACGGCGATCAGAAGGCTGAGCAGGATGTGAATTATGAAGCAATGACCGATGCCGCCTTGCTCTCGGATGGCGAGCTGTTGGATGTGTCGCATTTCATGATCGAAGCGAATGAGATGCCGCCAGCCAAGGCGACACCCCTCGCAAGTCTGGATCGGGCCGAGATTCTGCGCGGGTTCGAGCATGCCTTGGCCGCGTTGCGCAATGCGCGTCCGGGCGATCCTGGTGTCGTCGTTGCGCCTCGGATTAATCATAATGAATACGATTATGTCGTGCGCGACCTGACCGGTCTTAATCTTGGTCTGGGCAAACTTCTAGTGCCCGATAATCAGGCTGGTGAAGGTTTTGTGAATGTCGGGGCCGCACAAAACATGACGGTGGGGCAGTTCGAAGCCTACCTTTCCACCGCCAAAATGCTCGTACGCCACGCGGTCATCACTCCCGAGAGCGGGATCGCCTGGCAAGAAATCCCGCTCCCAATGGAAGCAACCACCCCCACGGGCTTCCGCAACAAGCTCGCTGAGCAGTGGCGCGAATGGCACGACACCCAATGGGATGAGATGTTCGAAGCGCATCAGAAAGCTGTGAAAGAAAAGACCGGGATGTTTCTTGGCGCCTATTTTGAGGCGGCTTGGCAATACCATCATCGGGCAGCGCTCGGGATGCCGAATGCCACATTTGACGACATTGCGGCCAATTACGAAGAGCCGCTCTACACGACCGGGGTACGTGAAATTTATGAGATTCTCACGGAAAATCCGGAGCAAAATGGGTTGATGGTCGAATGGCTCAGCGAACGCTGGCATGCCCTGCCAAAACCGAGCAGTAACGACCGGACCGCAGATAGGAAAGCCATCCAAGGCTTACTGGCGTTCATTGAAGAATACGGCGAAGGCGGAGATGATTATAAGGGCACGCTCGATTTCGAGGTTTACTCGGACCGTGCGGAACGTCAGCAGATTCGCGGCAAGGTCCACAAAGGCACCTGGCCTTACCAAATCGATTTGTCGAAAACGAAGGGCAACACGCTCTACCTTGTGGTGGCAGATGCTGGTGATGGGAGTGAAGGGGATTACGGCTTCTGGGAAAATGGGGTCGTCCATTTTAAAGACGGCACCAAGAAGCCTATCAACGAATTGCGGCTTTCGACCGAAGTGGTGGAAGGCGCTCAGCCCGAAGTGCAGGGGGATAAGTGGCGCGTCAAGGCGCCCTCTGTGCTGAAAGTCGAGTTGCCGTCCGATGCTAAGAAATTCGACATCGATCTGCGGATGGATCCCGCCCACAAAGAAACGGCCAGTTTGCAGACGATCATCCTCGACCGCCCGCCAGAGACGACTGGACACATTGCCGGACGAGGATTTCCTGGTGCGCAAAGAGGCGGATTTAAACAAGCCCGCAAAACCGCGAGGTCCGTCGAGTTTATTCGTCAACTGGATAGCACCGACCACAAGCATCCTCGCGATGATTACGCTTTCGGCGCCTGGCCGGACGGTTACGCAAAGTATTATGATATCCCATCTCAGAAAAAGGAACCGCGAGGACCTTTCGGGCCCCTACCGATGGAGATGTATGAACATATGGATGCGGAACAACTCGCCGAGCTAGAGCGGATGAAGCAATCGGCAATCGATGCCGCTCAACCCGCCCTCTATGAATTGTCGCAGTTTTTGAAAGAAAACGGGCTCGAACTTGCCGAGGGAGTGTTGCCAAGTGACGCTCAACTGGCTCGCCTCGATCCCGGCACCCGAGGCGAGGCGGAGCGACTGATCGAGGCCGCGCGCCAGCATTTGGCGAAGCAAAAAGATCAAGTGCGAGAACTGCTCTATCCGTTTGTGGCCCGCGCCTGGCGGCAACCAATCGATCTGCCTGTGCTCGATCCACTCGTCGGTTTCTATGATGAAGAACGTGCTGAAGGGGCCAGCTTCGACGGCGCGATCAAGACGGCCATGACCGCAGCGCTGATGCATCCCAACTTCCTTTACCGGTTCACTCAACGAAATCCGAATGAGGGTGAACGCCGTCTCACTGGCAACGAACTCGCCACCCGGCTCGCCTTCACTCTTTGGGGCAGTCTGCCGGATGCTGAACTACTCGCCCTCGGCGACCGGTTGCAGGAGGATGATGTGCTCCGGCAACAGGTCGAACGAATGAGGACCGACGATCGGATTATCGCGCTGGCTCGCGAATTCGCCTCTAATTGGCTGCAATTTAGCGACTTTTCCGCCACCGTAAATCCGGATCCCGACCGGTTCAAAGGATTCGATCAAGTGAAGGGTGATATGCAACGGGAAGCTGAATTGTTTTTCACGGATCTCTTCAAAAACAATCGTCCGGTGACTAATATCATCGATGCGGACTATACGTTCCTGAACAAAAATCTCGCGCAATGGTATGGCATCGGTGGCGTGGATCATTCCGATTTCCGTCAGGTGGCTTTGAGCGGAAAAAACCGGGCCCAGCGAGGCGGCATTTTTGGAATGGGCGCGGTGCTGGTGAAATATTCCGAGCCGCTGCGAACCAGTCCGGTCCGGCGAGGTGCCTGGTTTTATGAACACTTCCTCGGCCATCATTTACCAAGTCCTCCGGCCAATGTGCCGGCGATTTCGGATGATGAACGGAATGAAGAAGGCCAATCGATCCGCGAACAGCTGGAAGAACACCGGGATAACCCGGCCTGCTTCAGTTGCCATGATAAGATCGATCCGCCAGGCATCGCTCTTGAGAAATTCGACGCCGTTGGTCGCTGGCGTGAACAGGACTTGGCAGATGAACCGATCGATGACCAAGGTAAATTCGTTTCCAATGGGCTTGTGCTCGATGGGGTCGAGGGGCTTCGCCAGTTTGTCCAGGATCAGCAGGATGTTTTTCTCAATAACTTCTGTCACGAATTGCTCGGCTATTGTCTTGGGCGCACCTTGGAACCGACCGATGAACCTCTCGTCGAACAGATGATGCAAGTATTGAAAAATAACGAGTATCGGCCCGCTGCCGCGCTCGAAGTCATTATTCTCAGCAATCAATTTCGCACCCGCCGCAACTCCAATCTCTGATAACCCAAAGAAAAACCCACCATGAAAGAACCGCTTTACATCCACCCGATGAGTCGCCGTCATATCCTGAAAGGGCTAGGCGCCACCTTGGCATTGCCGTTCTTACCCAGCCTCGCCTGGGCAACGAATCGCAAGCTAGAAAATGAACTGCCTCCTCGCCGGCTCGCTACGATGATCTTTGCGAATGGCGTGAATGTCGACCACTGGACCCAGCAAGCCGGACCGGGTAACTCGATCAAGGGAGTTGGCTCCACCCTGGAACCTCTCATCCCCTTTCATGACGACATCGTCTACCTCAACAACCTGCGCATGTTCGAGAGCACGCCCGGGATTCATCGGCTATATTTCGACAACTTCCTCACGGGCGAACGCAACCCGCGCGGTGGGGTGCCGAAGCTAGCGGAATCGCTCGATTGGCGCGTGGCTCGTCAGGTTGCCAAAACGGTGCCGGTCCCTGTGTTGCCCTTGAGTGGGAACGGCGGCCAGACCATGTCCTGGAGCTCACCGACGACTCCCGTGCCGCCGGAAACGCAACCTCGCCGCGCCTTCGACCGTCTGTTCGACACCAGCACGCTGGAACGTGATGGCTCCATCCTCGATTATGTTTACGGTGAAGCGAAATCGGTCCGGCGCGGACTCGACACCGTTGACCAGAATAAGCTGGATGAATACTTGGAATCTATTCGCGAAATCGAGCGACGGATCGAACTGGCCACCTCGGAAGATCGCCATGCGACGGGATGGAAACCGAGCCTTGATGAGCCGAATATGCCACGGCCTGAAGCGGGGCGGCCCGACAATTTTGGTGTTCGCATCAAGCTCCTGCTGGACATCAGCATGCTTGCCTTGCGAATGGACAAAACGCGGGTAGTTAACTTTCTGTTCTCGAATGATGTGGGCGGTCAGCAGTTCGACTTCATCGATGGAGTGAGCAACAAAGGTCATCACGACATCTCACATCACCGGAAGCAGGCAAATGAACTCGAAGATTACCGCCGCATCAATCGTTGGCACGTCGAACAACTCGCCTATGTCATGGGGCAGATGCAATCGGTCGACGAAGGGCATGGGACCACCTTGCTTGATAATACGATGATCCTCTTTGGCTCAACCATGCTGGATGGGGATATTCATGATCACCAGCGGTTGCCACTGGTGCTTGCTGGCGGGAAGTCAGCCGGCATCAAGGGTGGGCGTGTGCTCGGCTACGACAAGGCCGAGGATCGCCGCCTCTGCAACCTCCACCTCGACCTCGCTCGACGCATGGGTTGCGAAGACTGGAATGACTTCGGTAATAGTCATTATCCGCTTCCCGGAATCGACGGTTAGAATTCTCATCGACCTGGCAATGGCAGCCCGCCATTGTTGGTTAGGAAACTGAGGCGGGGACGTCTCAGTTTCCCTTTCTTTTTTAATATGCAAACCATCAGTAGCTCCACCTCATCGAACAAGTCTCCCTGGATCGGAATCCAAATGGGCGCACACACCCTCTACGATGAAGGGATCGATCACGCCCTCGATTTGCTTCAGGAGACTTGCCGTCTTAATGCGCTCGTTGTTTCCGCGTTTGGAGGTGGCTGGCATCATGGCAAGGGTTGGCCGGTTCAACATCGTGCGGATCATGGCCGGCCGATTCCTGATCCACCCAAGCATTCTCCCTTTAGCTGGGTGAAAACCCACGAAGCACATTATCGCGGCTTGCGGCATCGTCTCCCCTCCGCGCCCGATTCCGATTACGGCGACTGCGATATCCTCGATGATTGCGCCGAACCGGCGGCGAAACGCGGCATCGCCCTTTACCCGCGCTTTTTTCAATTACGCGCTCAGCACGGTTCCAGTGCCGATGACTGGGATGAAGTCGACGCGGAAGGACGCGCCACGGGAAGTAAATGCGTGCGCAATCCTGATTGGAACGCGTTTACCCATGCCTTCGCCGAAGATTTTGTCGTCCATCATCCTTACATCGCTGGCGCCATGTACCTTCAGGAACGGCATGGGCCGCTCGATGAAGTTTTCGGCAAGCAAGCAAGCCCGGATCATATCGGTCATTGTTTCTGCGAACATTGTTGCCGAGCGGCTCGCGATCGCGGACTCGATCCGGAGAAAGCTAAGACCGCTTACCGTGCTCTGACCGAACTCGCGATTGCCGCCAACGAAGATGCCGAGCGCCCTTCCGATGGGTGGTTCATCAGTTTCCTCCGATTATTCGCCCAATACCCCGAACTCTTTGCTTGGCAGGATTTCTGGTGGGATGGTTTGCACGGTCATCGCCAAGGCATTTACCGGGCGTTCAAACGAATTCGCCCCGATCTTCAGATCGGTTGGCATCTGCATCATCCCATGAGTTTCCAGCTTTTCTACCGTGCGGGCATGGATTTCTCACGCGTGCGCCACTACAGCGATTGGGTGAAGCCGAATGTCTACCCGGCAGCCAGCGGCGGGCGTTCGCGCTCAAGCTGGAATAACGGGATTTTCAATACGTTGTTTAAGGATGTGCGACCAGAGATTGGGATCGAATTGATGTTCGATCTGCTCGGTTATGATTCGAAGCAGATGCCTAGCGTCGCCGACTATCTTTCCGAGGGCAACGTGCCCGGTTGGGGCGCTCACTATGTCGGACGCGAAACAGCGAGAGCGGTCGCTGGCTTTCCAGGGGTGGACGTCTATCCCGGGCTCGGGTTCGATTTGCCGGCAGGCGGCGATACTCCGGATTCCGTCCGGGCCTGCACCAAGGCGGTGTTTGAAGCGGGAGCGCCAGGCCTCTTGCTCTCCCGCGAATACGAGGAGATGGAGGTCGACCACCTTCGCGCCGTGGGAGGCGCGCTGGGCGAACTCGGCTTGTAAGAGCCGCCCCCACACGATGGGCTCCTGTCGTGCCGCTAATCTCGGGAGGACAGGGAGCGTCGCTTGCATTATGGAGTGCGGCGGTCCCCTACCGACTTGTCACGATTGACGAGCGGTCGTCGGGGGCGATTGATGCAAAGGCTCGCCGCACGATTGGGCGGGGGTCTTGGTGGTAGGTTCGAAAGGTTTCCTGGGGATCAACGCCCAGCGCCTGCCTGATTCGGGCGAGCCAGAGATCGAGACGCCAGAGATGGTCGTCGACCGCCATCGGCATGGACCGGGTAATATCTTTCTGTTTCAGTTCAAAAGTAGCATCGGCATCTTTCAAGAAGGCGTTTGCATTACCACAGAGATCATACTTGTTGGCGTGACGGCTGCCGGGAACCGGACGTTGACTCAGGCGGGTAACCATCGCTAAAACAGTCTCTTTATTTTGCGACGATAGGGTGTTCCGCTGGAGAATCGATTCCAGCGCCCGCAGTATCAGCACCCGGATGTCGAGCGTGAGATGTTCGGGTGTCCGGCTGAGCTCGCCCAGGGCAGGCAGCGCCGCACAAGTGCCGCACCGACCTAGAAGCGCAAGCGCTTTGGGAAAATCATAGAGATGTTCAGGGGCGGAACGAACGATCTCGAGCATCATAAGTTCGGCTTTTTCGGAGCCGTGAAATCCCGCGATCTTTGCCGCAACCCAACGTGTCGCCCACGGGAGCTGTTGGTTTTTCATGCGTTGCTCTAACTCGGGTAACATCTCCGAATTCCGCTCCTTCAACACCCACAACTTGCGGCTCTGGATTCCCGAATCGAGTTCTGCCAACGCCTCCGCCATCGTCGGTCGTTTGGGCGGCGAAGCGAAAAGTTCCATGTCCGGGGGATTCCCCATTCGCCGGAGTGCCGGGTCATTACCTGCCGGAATGGCGCCGCTGGCTTTGAGACGTTGCTTTAAAGAGTCATAATCGATTTCGCGTGACCCAATGGGCGTCTGGCCGCTGACAGCAAGGGCGGCCGCTACTCCTGCGGCTTCACCGATCCGCTGAATATCGCGTTGTTGCCGGGCGGCATACTGGACAGCTTGTGAAACACCGAGAGATCGTGAACCGATCCAAACATTCGCGAGCGATTTTGGCAACAGACTGCGGTAAGGAATGGTCCCGGCGATCTGGGCACCCCGTTGGTTAATCACCCAACACCAGAAGAATGTGTCGTCATCTTCGAAATAGGCGTCCGGGTTATGGGTGTCCTGCTGACAACAATAATAGGCAATCGCATCGTGAAAGAGACGCGGAAACACCGCGTCATCTAGAGTGAGGGTGGTATCGCATTCCACCATTGGCCCTTGCCTCAGACCGAGCGCGGGCGCGATGTAAATCCAGCGTCCTTTGCCGGACTGGACCTCTTCGTGGTATTGATCGATTCCAATCATCCGGGCTCGGGTAAGATCTTCTGCATCGGAGGAATCGCACCAGCCGGAATCGATATTGGTGGTGGTGCTGCGTGGACCGGTCGAGTCAGTGCCGAGCAGCAGAGTGGCGCTCTGACTATAACATTGGGTCTGCCGGTCGCCCGCCCGTCCGAACCACGTTTTGCCGCCTGCATGCGAGGTTAGTATGGCGTCCGCGGTGCCGTCCACCCAGGCGGCGGCTTTGATTTTCACCACGCCATTCGGTCCGGCGATTCGTATCGATTTCACCCACCCACTGTCGGTATCGGTTTCGGCTGCGATGACCCGCTGTTCATGGCGTCGTTCAACGCCGGCATCATTTAACATTTGTGTCAGCACGATCTGTTTCGCCCAAGGCGAGAAGGCGCCCATTTGGAAAACTCGCGGCCACCGGGTCATGAGGCTCATGACGCGTTGATCCACCTCGTGCTGCAGGCCACCCATAACCCCTCGATGATACTTGTGAATCCCGCCGACGGTGCCGATGCCACCTGGCAACCAGAGCGGATCGAGCCCGATAACCCGGACATCCGCCGTGCGACGGGCGGCGATGGCCGCAATAGCCCCGCCGGTCCCGAGACCCGCGACCACCAGATCGGCTTCGGTTTCGGAGGCCAGCCGCAAGTGCGCGGCTTCGGGATCGGGTAAGACCGAAGACTCGCTGGTGAAACATGCGGTTCGAACTTGGCGCGCGGCCCACAGCCCGAGTTGATATCGTTCCGCGAGGGTGTTGACCGGTTCCGGAGAAAGGGCCGGGGCTGCTAACGCCAGATTACTCGGCGCCGACGTCGCTTCTTTCGTCCCGTGATAGAGGGGGAACGGAACCATGCTGCTGTGACTGAGATGCATGTCCTTCATAAATGACTCCCCAAGCATGTTCGCCATGGCCTCAAGCGCTTCGAACATCCAGAGTGCCAGATTTTCCGGGGCATCGTTGAATCGCGCGACTAAGAGCCGCTCCCACTCATTGGCTCCAGAATGCCACATTAACGTCTGCCTGCCATGTTGGGTCCCGGGTGATGTTAGATCCTCGGTTTTGATCTGGCGCCATGCCTGAGATTGCAGACCGAGTGTGAGTTGATAATTCACCGGATTTCTCATGGTGGCTTGCGGATTCATCAATCGAATCAGCAGGCCGGTTTCCGTTGCGTCGATCCACTGATCCGCCTTGAGCAGTCGCAAACCGCTCGGAGTGGCCACCGTGACGGCCATCAGGTCCGACTCCTCCATGGTGACTGCCACTGGGTTAACATAATAGAGCGTCTCAATCTGTTGCTGCAGAATGTGGCGTGTGGCGAGAACCTCGGTGGCGCCGCCCGTCAGCGCATTTTCCGACAACGCTTTTGCCTCCTGCATCGTTGTTTTCCATTGATTCCACTCCGGAGCATCGCTGTCACCCAGCTGCGGCATAAACGCCCGCGTAATTTCCCAGAGAAGATCCCCCCGCTCATCCACCAGAAGGACGGAACGGCCCTTGCGCCGCGCCTCCGTCGCAGCGGCAAACCCGCTCATACCTCCCCCGAAAACGATGGTGTCGAAGTGCCGATTGAATACGGATTGATAGGGGCGACGATGAAAGAAGGTATGGGAATCGAGTAGCGGCATCGGGTTGATTGTGCATGAAAGACGAGCTGGGGTAATGCCGCCTTGCGTGGAAATACTGGCTTTTTGTGTGGTTTAGAGCTTTATTTGGCCATAATGGAGGCTTCTGTCGAATCGATGCACCGGATGGATCGGCCGCTCGCTCAAGTGTTGCGCGCGTTCGAGCGCGCCACCGGATTCCAGATCTGTTTCCGCGCCCTTTCACCTGATTGGCGGCAGCCATTGTTGGGTGAATTGCCCACGCGATTCGCACAGCATGCTAATCCGTTTTGTCAGCGCACGAAACGACGAAGGGATGGGGCTTGCCGGAAGGATTGTCCCGTGCTGCTCGGAAAAGCCAGCGCAAGGGACAAGACGCTAGCCAATCTGGAGGTCCGGCGAACCTGCCATGCGCATGCTTCGGAGTTACGCTTGCCGGTCCTGCTCGATGGCGTTTACGTGGGGCTCCTGCATCTTGGACCTTACCGGTTGCGCGAGGATCAGCCGTCAACATTGTCCAAGATCGAACCGGAACGGGAAGTTTGGTTGGAAACGATGTTATTCGCCCTTCGTGACCGGTTGTGCGCAATGCTGCGGGAGGTGCAAGCCGGCGCCGCAGATCCAGTGAACCCGCTCCTTATCCGGATTGAACGTTATCTGGAACAACACTTGGCGGAAGGTGTTGATCGAAAACAGGTCGCCCGCTTTCTCGGAAAATCTCCGCATTGGGTGAGTCGATACATTCACGACAACACTGGGCTTACTTTTCGAGAGATCAAGGATGCCTGCCGCGTCGCCGTGGCGCGGCGATCGTTATTAAACACCGATCTACCAGTGGAGTCGATTGCTGGGGAGGTCGGGATGGAGCCGAGTTATTTTTACCGTTTCTTCCGGACGCGGACGTTAATGACACCGGCCGAATATAGAAAACAGTATCGCCCCGCACCCGAGATGGTATGAAAAAACCTCGTAGAGGAAGTCGGAACGACTTTCTGCAGAGGAGAGCCTGGCAGGAAAGGGAAATCCGCGGCAGAAATTTGTTCCAAATTCCTCTACTGGGGAGTGGCGGCGCTCTGTGGGCGTTCCGTCTTTGCAGGCGCTCGTTGAAATAAATGAAACGTCGAATGACACGCTTCCAATGGTGCTCGATCCTCCGGCGGAACCTTCTCGATCGGGCAACTCTGCATTTCACCAGGCTCGGTTTCCAAATCGAACCATTGCGACGCGGGTTCGCCGCGGAAATAGTGGCACGATTTGAATCGTCGGCCTACCACGGCATGACCGATTTCGGATTCGATCGGAACGACTTCTCGTGTCGCTGTTGGATCGTGGACCGGACGCAAGATCGATTGCCCGGAACAGTGGGCTGGAATCGGGACGTCGAACCAGTCACAAACTGTGGGCGCCAGGTCGAGTCCGACGTTTGCAAGCCATTCCCGGCCGATGATCCGCGAGGTTTCCATGCCGGGCAGATGTAGGAGTAGAGGGATTCGGCAGGCTTCCTCATAGAGAACGTCTTTGTGTTCCAAACGGTGCGCCGCAGCCATATCGCCATGATCGCTTGTGAAAAGGATGCCGGTATCATCGGCGAGGCCGGAAGCTTCCAGGGCATCGAGGATGAGGCCGATTTCTTGGTCGACCTTTTCCGTGAGACGCGCATAGGCCCAACGATGCAGACGCCACTCGCGCTCGGTCCAATTATCGCGGCAACCGCGGCGGAAAGGACGTCGGATCAGTTCGTGGGCGATCGCTTCGGGCTCGTCGAGTTGTGGCTCGAAATTGTCGGGGAGCGCCGGACAGATCGTTTGGAAAAACGTGGCCTCATCCATGCCTGGCGGTAAGGCGAGCGCGCGGTCGAGCTCGTCGATGGCGGTCTGACTGTTGCGAATTAGGGCGTGTTCGAAATCGTTCTGAGCAAAATCGCGCAACCCCATATGACAGATGTCATGGGGATTGATCAAATTTGCGATAAGCAGAAAGGGAGCTTCCCGAGGTTTGGCGCTCAGCTGCTGCAATAAGCTAGCGGTCTTTTCTGCGAGTGGCTGGCGTTGGTCCTTTTCAAAATCGTCAAAACCGATGCCTTCCGCGGTCATGGGGCGTGGAAAATGTTGTTTGCCGCCGAAAAGCGGCGTGACCCCAGCCGCGCGCATTACCCAGCCAAGGCCGGTTTCCAGAATCGACTCGGGCACGGGCCGACGTTCGGAATCCGGTCCGGCATGAATCCCGACTTCCGAGGCGGGCCGACCCGTGAACATGGAGAAACGCGAAGGCACACACATTGGGTTGGAGCAATAGGCCCCTTCGAACCGAACCGATCGGGCTGCGAGTCGGTCGAGGTTGGGTGTGTGCACCCAGGAAGTGCCAGCGGCTCCCAGCATGAAGGCACTCTGCTGGTCAGTCGTGAGGATCAGAAGGTTCTGTTTCGGCATGGAAGTCATGAAGTCGCAATGCGCCGGACGGACCCAGTGGTCCGGCCGACGCTCTTGAGCAAAGAGAGGACTGCGGAATTAGTCACGCCGATTTTCGCCGGCGCGGGAACAGGAAGAATGTCGCAGCCGCGCCAACGGCCAGAAGAGCGACTCCGCTCGGTTCCGGCACCGCGGTCAGGGTCAGGCGATGTTGATCTGCGGTCGGACCGTTTGCCGTGAAGCTGTTGAAGTTCGGGCTCACGCCCGTGGCATCGGCAGCCAGGGCAAAGTAAACGACGCCGCCGACCTCGTAGTTCGTGTTCAGGTAGCTGACGAGGCTGCTTGTGCCGGACGCGTTCAAGCCATTCAGGCCCGTCGTCGACGACGGCGTCAGAAAATTATCCTGAATCTTGATGCTCGCCGGCGTCGGGGCGAAGGCCGTGTTGTCCCAGGTCAGGGAGTTGGCGCCCGTCTGGTGATCCGGGTTGGGATCGCTGCTGGTCACATCTCCAGTGTCGTCCGTCAGGCGCACCGCGTAGAGGTCCGCGTTGTAGCCGCTGGCGATGTCGGTAATTCCCAGGTCGAGATCAGCGTCCGCGACGGCTTGGCCTCCCAGGTCGGGGAGAACGAAGGAGACAAAGAAGACGTCCTGGTCGGCAGCCGACGTGCCGCCATTGTTGCCGATTCGGTTGCCATTTTGGCCAGCGCTAAAGCCGTCGGACTGCACTCGGTAGACCTGGGTGAAAGGGACGATCACTTGGGCAGAAACGCTCATTGTGAGCAGCAAGCCAAGGAA
>JGI12210J13797_10151324_pt1 | contig 34241 bp, 22 predicted proteins | sample ElkSlonscriptome_3_FD_13797 | JGI IMG/M metagenome (IMG submission 13797) | reverse complement strand
CTCAAAGAAGGCTCTTCCTTGACCGACTCATTGCGGTTTCACTACGGCAATTTGATCTACTCTACCACACAGCGCCGCAATATGTCGGCTTACGACCATTTGAAGGCAAAGGGAATTGACCTGATTCAAAACGATAGCCTCAGAAGAAACATTACCGCCATCTATTCCGAGCGGTATTACTACATCGAACGGCAGGAACTCGAGTACGACAATCCCTATCAAATGACGGAAGTCATTCCGCAAATCAATGTCAAATTGGTTTTGGACGAAGACCTAAATGTCGGCCGCCCTGTCAACCTTGCTGATTTGCCACAAGACCATGCTTTTAAAGGAACCCTGCGGATGAATATCAAAATCCGTCAATCCATGATGAGAAGATACGAGAGCCTTTCCGAAGATATAATGGATCTTATTGCGCATATTGACAGCGAATTAGCCAATCGAAAACTATGAAGTTCTTTGGGGAAATCCGTCAAAATATGCTTGCGCAAAATCATAAGTTTTTTCAAGAATTTGAGTTTGAAAATCACATGGACAATCAGGCGTGGGGCATTACCAATTACCTGATAAAACTCGAGCGACTCGAGACCATTATCAAACGGATTCTTCACCTTAAAGCTCCCAAAAAACCTTCCCAATCATGAGTTCAGTCCAAACGGTAGAAAAAGAAGTCTTCAAGATTTACGATAAATGGCTCCACAGTTACCTCAACGGAGACATTGAAACCTATAGCCTATACTTGGATGATCAGTATCACTTTATCGGTTCCACCGGCAATGAGGAGTTCTTGGACAAAAAAGCTACAACCAACTTCTTTGAAGCCACCGCAGAGCAATTAGCCGGTAAAACCGAAATCAGAAATTCAAAGAGAACCCTCGAAATCTTCGGTGACTTGATATTTATCACAGAGTTGTTGGATGCCTACTTTCTATCGGGGACAGAATGGAAGTTTTACGGCAGATTCCGTTTCACTTCGGTCATGCGAGATAGGTCAGAGGGTTGGCGATTTATCTACCAGCATTTCTCCATGCCCGATAGCAAGGCACAGGAAGGAGAAACCATCGGATACGACCAAATCAGCGAAGAGAACCTCAAGCTACGTGAAGCCATTAGCAGACGCACCGTAGAATTGGAGCAAAAAAGTAGGGAATTAGAAATTGAAGCCGCTTTGGAAAGAGTGAGAAGCCGCAGTATGGCCATGCAACAAAGTGAAGAACTCGCTGAAGTAATCCAGGTGGTATATGACGAATTCGTAGGCCTGAACATTCCCGTTGATCATGCCGGATTCATCCTCGACTACAAAGAACGAGACGACATGCACATCTGGCTGGCCGATCATCAGCAAGGTGTGCCTTCAGAAATTACCATTCCCTATTTCGATTCTCCCCATTGGAATAGCTTTCTTGAAGCTAAGTCAAAGGGAAAAAACTTCTTTGCCAACCTATTGGACTTTGAAGAGAAGAATCAATTCTACAAAAGATTGATACCATTGATTCCGCCGATGCCAGAAGAAGCGGTCCAAACGATCTATGAAAAGCCAGGGCTAGTGATTTCTACGATTTTGCTCGAAAATGTGGGCTTGTACATCGAAAATTACTCAACAGCTCCCTTTACCGAAGAAGAGAACAAAACACTGATGCGGTTTGGGAAAGTCTTTCAACAGACTTACACGCGCTTCCTCGATCTCAAAATAGCTGAAGCACAGGCTCGGGAGTCGCAAATTCAGGCTGCTTTGGAACGAGTTAGAGCTCGTTCGATGGGGATGCAGAAAAGTAATGAGCTGATCGGGGTTGTGAGGGAAATAGGAAAGGGAATTCACGAACTAGGCATACAAATTCACTATTCTCAAATTTTTACTGACTATACACATGACCCTAAAACGGGGATAAATATCTGGGTGGATGTAGCGGGGCTAAACTACCTTGAAAAATTCCATATTCCCTATGTCGATCATCTTATCACACAAAGATTTTACAACCCGTTAAATGAAGGACTGAATTTTTTTGGCAATCAATTCTCAAAGTCTGAAAAGGACAGTTATTTCAAACTCTTGTTTGAACGTTCTGACCTGAGTAGAATTCCTGAAAAAAGAAAAGAACTGATTCTCAAGGCTCCAGGGTGGACCAGATTTACGGTTATATTGGCAGATTCATCCTTGAATTTTGGGCGATATAATCTGGAGAAATTCACCGAAGAAGAGAAGGAAATATTCCAACGGTTTGGAAAGGTCTTCGGACAAGCCTACACCCGTTTTCTCGATCTCCAAAAAGCCGAAGCGCAGGCTAGAGAAGCCAAAATTGAAGCTGCCCTCGAAAAAGTGCGTGCCCGCACCATGGGTATGCAAAAGTCGGATGAACTGGCTGAAGTAGCCGTAGAATTGTTTGAGCAAATCAGCTTGCTTACATCTATCCCCAGTCGCTTTAACGTTGCCATAGTCAATGAAAACGATCGGGTTTTTGACGTGTGGCTAACCGATGTAAAAGGCTGTATTCTGAAAGAGCTTTTCGTCATGGATGTAGAAAAGTCTGAAGTGATCGCAGAACTTTTTAACGCTTGGAAGAACAAGAAGAAATACCTCATCCAACATCTAACAGGTAAACATTTAGATAAATGGGTCAAGTATGCCAATGAAGATGTTGGTGTTCCCTTTGACAAATCTGCCATACAGGAAGATCGCTACATCAATTCCATCTTGTTTAAACAAGGATTTATTGGGATTACCACCGACCAAATACCGGATGACAGTGTGCTTGAAATATTAGAACGATTTACACATGTTTTCGAACAAACGTATACCCGTTTTCTCGATCTTCAAAAGTCAGAAGAACAGGCTCAAGAAGCGCAATTGGAACTTTCACTTGAGCGCATTCGGGCTCAGGTGACTGCAATGCAGGAGTCAACCGACCTTTTCGATGTGGTAGTGAGCATGCGCAAGGAATTTTTGGAACTGGGACATGAGGCCGATTATTTCTGGCACATGCGCTGGCTGTCGGAATCTTACGAAATGTCGATGACTTCCGAAGACGGCAGCCGAATCGGTATGGCCATCACACTGCCAAAGTTCGTTCACGATGAGATTTCAGGTTTGGCAGAGTGGGAAAAAGGAAATGATCCCTACTACGTTTTACCGCTCGATGAGGAAGGTGCCTGGAGCTATTTGGAAAACATGGATACCCACGGCGATTATCAACTCGCTGACTCCAACGCTCCCGAAAAGGAAGATATTGAAGAAATCGGTGGCCTCACCTTTATCATTGCCCGTACCACTCACGGGGAGATTGGCTACAGCCTGCCCGGAATGGTGCCCGAACCTCCTGAAGACGCATTGGATACCTTGGTTCGCTTTGCGAGCGTATTCGATTTGGCTTACAAGCGCTTTGAGGACTTGAAATCTGCCGAACGTCAGGCCCGGATGATAAAAGAAGAACGGGACCGTCTCGAAGAAGCGCTTACCGAATTGCGAGCCACCCAAACGCAACTCATACAGCAAGAAAAATTGGCCAGCCTCGGCCAGCTTACCGCTGGTATCGCCCACGAGATTCAAAACCCGCTGAACTTTGTCAATAACTTTTCGGAATTGAATCAGGAGTTGGTAGAAGAAGCTTCGGAAGAATTGAGCAAGGGAGATGTTGAAGAAACAGCGGCCATTCTGAAAGATTTGGGAGAAAACTCAGAGAAAATCACCCACCACGGCAAGCGCGCCGACGCCATCGTAAAAGGCATGCTCGCCCACAGCCGAAGCGGCAAAGGAGAGAAGGTGCCCACCGATCTAAACGCCCTCGCCGAGGAATACCTCAAGCTTTCCTACCACGGACTCCGCGCAAAGGACAAGTCATTTAACGCCGATTTCAAAACTGACTTTGATCCCAACCTTCCTAAGGTAAATGTAGTTCCGCAAGACATCGGCCGCGTCCTACTGAATCTGATCAACAACGCTTTTCAGGCCTGTGCTGAGCGGAGCCGAAGTGCTGTTCACGAAAAAAGCCAAGAAGAAGGATCTGATTACAAACCTGAAGTAAACATCACGACAAAGCTAGCAGCTAGCGGCCAACAGCTAATAGCCATTTCCGACAACGGCCCCGGAATCCCCGACGACATAAAAGACAAAATCTTCCAACCCTTTTTTACCACGAAGCCCACCGGTCAAGGAACGGGACTTGGGCTGAGCCTGAGCTACGATATCGTCAAAGCTCATGGCGGAACGCTGGAAGTGGACTCTCAAGAAAACGAAGGCACAACTTTTTCCATAAGCTTACCCATAAAGACCAAAAACTGATCATGAATTCGAATAAGCAAATTATTCATTTGGCTTTTATCCTTGCGGCTATTTTCACCACATCTTGCACTAACGATGGAGCTGTAAAAGGACCTACTGACCCGACCGCTTTCAGCGCGCCTGTAACCAAATCATTTGAATTCACCGAAGCCAAACCCATCGAATGGCAAGTCACTGATACGGATAGTATTGACCTTCCTCAACTATACCCCTTGGACATTGACAAAATTCCCTCTCAGCCATTCAAAATCAGTGAGTTTAAACCTCTAAAGTCTCCAATGGAGGAATCGCCCTTGGACTGGGATCCGAATAATCGGATGAAGCTAGAGTTTGATACCGTTCCAATTGAAAAGAAAACTTCCATCCTTCCCTCCCCGCTGGTCAACCGGATAGAAAGGCCGCAGACGCTCGCAGGTACCACTTCCGTCCTGTTACAACTTTCGAGAAATCAGGGACTGCCTTCGAACGACATCCGAAAAATCATTCAGAACGAAGACGGCACGTATTGGATCGCCACCTTCGATGGAGGACTGTGTCTCTACAATGGGAATGATTTATATACGTATGATTATTTGCGAATCTGGGATCTTGAAAAAGACAGGGATGGCAAACTCTGGGTGGCCACTACAAGTGGGATATACGTTCTTGACTTCAAGAAAAAAACCCAAACACATTTTCTGACAGCACAAGTAATGCTTTCCATTCTTTGTGATCATCAAAATCAGATGTGGATGACCCATTGGCAAAAGGGCACCTATGTCATGGATAGTGAAATGGAGTATTTACGTCAAATCTCCAATCCGGGATTTCTAGGTATTCGTCCCAATTATCCATTAATGGAGGACAGGAATCACAATATCTGGCTATTAAGTCAAAGCGGGGATCAAACCGTAACCAGTATCATCGGTGAAGACAGACAGTACTATACGAACATCCTGCCTTCTGGTGGCTATCATTTTCAGGATCGTGATAATAGGATGTGGATGACTTCTGTAAGTGGCGCCATTGGCATTTCATTAGACGATAAAACGGTCCGCACCCTTAATGAGAAGGATGAATTTAATGAAGACGCGCGGTTTTGGGAAGACGCGCAATTTTATGAGGAAGACAATCAAGGAAGATTATGGATGATAAATAGTGATAGCATCCATGTACTCAACAAAGCGTACACTAAAATAAAATCAATTGCGACCAACAGTCCTGTAAGATTTGGAAATACGATAAAAGATAAAAGAGGCGTCATCTGGATTGGAACTGCTACGAATGGAATCCTTCTGGTGGATCCGGATGGACCTTTAGCCGAGGTCCTGGATGAGTCTGATGGACTGATGGATGGTCAAATCTGGAGTATGGAGGAAGACCATCGCGGGGATGTCTGGCTGGGAACACAAGACGGAATCAATATTTATAGCCCTTCCACCAAGACTCTCAAAGCGATCGATGATGCAACGCTACAAAACCCAAATTCAAGAAATATTTTTTTCATCAAAGAATTTGAAAAAGATAAAATTTTCGTTGATGGAGATCAGCAGGGTTTTCTCATCATTAATCGCAAGGAAAAAGTACTCACCCGGTATCTTAAAACGCAAGAAATTGCACAACGGATTTTCGACGCCATCAAAGACGAAGATGGCACCTACTGGTTAGGCAGCAGTAATGGACTCGCGGTATATTATCCGGTATCAAATGAATTAAAGACCATCCCTGAGAATACTCCCCAATTAGATGCTGATTGGGTAAGCTGTATTCTCGATGATGGATCAGGTCTTTACTGGCTGGGCACGAGCAATGGATTGGTTATCATAGATCAGGATAAAAATACGATCCAATATTTACGGGAACAGGAAGGATTGTCCCATAATACCGTCCATGCGATCATACAGAGGAAGGATGGTACCTTGTGGGTGGCAACAGGTGGTGGTATTTCGATTATAAATCCCGTCAATCAAACCATCACCAATCTGAGAGAAGCAGAAGGACTCGTTCCTGACGCCGTGTACAACTTACAGGAAAAAGATGGCACCATATACATAGGGAGTGTAGATGGTCTCTTGCTGGTAAAACCTCCCGCTGATCCAATCACTCCTTGGAATTTTTTCAACTATAGCGCAGGTCAAGGTTTCCTCTCAAATGACTACAACCGAAGAGCGAGCTTACTTCTGCCTAACGGACAACTTTGGTTTGGTAGTGGGCCTATTTGGAAATTGACCATACTGACGCAAGATCCGGTGACTGACACCGCGCCCTGTCCGGTTTTCATCACTGGCCTGACTATCATGGATGAGAAACGCTCTTTTGATCGTATGGCAGATTTACGGCCCTATGTTGAAACGGGAGATACCCTGTGGTCAGGCGATGGCAATAAAGTCTACACGAAAAATACGCTGCCGCAAGACTCGGGATATGTATTTGAGCATGAAATGCATTGGGACAGCCTGTCGAGTCCTTACAAATTGCCCGTCGGGCTGCAACTACCGTATGATCAAAATTATCTACAGTTCAGTTTTGCCAATCTGTGTGTCTTGAACAGGGACAAAATCTCATTCAGATATATGCTGGCAGGCGCTGACGATCGCTGGATCTATGCCGGCCAAGAGCCTCAAAGCAAAAATTATTTTAATCTCTCACCCGGTGCCTACACCTTTCGCGTCGCAACCAGAGGAATCAAAGGCCAATGGGGTGACCCAGCTGAATTCAGTTTTAGAATTTTTCCGCCCTGGTGGCAGACCTGGTGGGCTTACCTGGCTTATGCAATCATAGCCATCGGCGGCATAGGGGCAATCGTTCAATACCGCTCGAGGCGATTAAAGAAGGAAAACCGTTTGCTCGAAGAAAAAGTAACCCAAAGAACCAAAGAACTTGGGGAGACCATTAGCAACCTTAAATCTACCCAATCCCAACTCATCCAATCCGAGAAAATGGCATCCCTCGGGGAGCTTACCGCGGGCATTGCCCACGAAATCCAGAACCCGCTCAACTTCGTCAACAACTTCTCGGAGCTCAACAGCGAGCTGATAGACGAGCTTAAGGAAGAGTTGGCCAATGGCAACGTTTCCGAGGTGGAAGCCATCGCCAACGACCTTTTGGAAAATGAAGCGAAAATCACCCACCACGGCAAGCGCGCCGATGCCATCGTAAAAGGTATGCTCGCCCACAGCCGCAGCGGCAAAGGCGAAAAAGTCCCCACCGATCTCAATGCCCTTGCTGACGAATATCTCAAGCTTTCCTACCACGGCCTTCGCGCCAGAGACAAAAGCTTCAACGCCGATTTCAAAACGGACTTTGATCCAAACTTACCCAAGGCGGATGTGGTACCGCAGGACATCGGTCGTGTTCTCCTCAATTTAATCAACAACGCTTTCCAGGCCTGCGCTGAATCTGAAGTGAAAAAACCATTGGTCACCATCAAAACCAAGCTAAAGGCTAACGGCCAACAGCTAATAGCAATATCCGACAACGGCCCAGGCATCCCTCCCGACATCAAGGACAAAATTTTCCAGCCTTTCTTTACCACCAAACCTACGGGCGAAGGAACGGGATTGGGACTGAGCCTGAGCTACGACATTGTGAAAGCCCACGGGGGAGAGCTGAAACTCGAAACCACAGAAGGTGAGGGCCTGCCTGCCAGTCAGGCAGGAACAACCTTTACCATAATACTACCGAAATGATAATCCTGAAGTCCATAATTTTGAGACCGAAACAAACTATACCCTACATTCTCTTGAGCACGGCACTGGCATTGTTGCTTTTCTCATGTGAGGACAAAGGTGAGCCCATTCCGTTCTCCGAAGATAAAACGGAATTCTCGCCACCTTCGAGTGAGCCATTGAGCTTTAGCGAACCCATAAAATTTGAGTGGCAGGTCAATGATTCAACAACATTTCAAAAGCCTGTTCCGATAAAAGTGGATTTGGCCTCCGTTCCCTCAAAGCCATTCTATACCGATGGATTCCTTCCGCTTGATCAGCCACTGAGTGAAATGCCTTTTGTTCTAAAACAGGATACGGTGATCAATTTGAAAGAACTGCCTTGGGAATCGATCAAATTCAAAACATCCATTCTAGCGCCTCCGACAAGAGTGAAAGCCCGATTGCCAAAACTCAATAAAACCGCTTCGGTGGGGATTTTTGAATTCGGAGAAGATCAAGGTTTGCCCGGTTCCGTAGTCACTGCGCTTATGGAAGACAGTCATGGATTGGTTTGGATCGCCACAGACTATGGAATTTGTCGGTTTGACGGCGAATACATCGAAACCTACGATATATTGGATGAGCGATTTACGGGAGCACAAACCGTAGTAGTGAGAATGCTGGAAGATGAAAAGGGCCGCATCTGGGTTTATACGGCCGATATGGGTTTCTACATTATGGATCTGAAAGTGGGAATAGTGCGAAATGCCGTTCTGGTGCAAGAAAACCTCCGCTTCAATTTAGGAAATACCATGATCATGGCTAGTGAAAACATGATCTGGTTCGGAACTGCTAGTAAAGGGGTTTTCATCGTCGATCCAAACGAGTTCAGCTTTAAACATATTCCCCAATTGACTCCAGGTAGTAGCGGTAATGTTCGCCAACTTGTAGAAGACGGTTTTGGAAAAATCTGGATCGGCTCTGACTCGGGTCTCTTTGTAATTGATCCGGAGACAGGGCAGGTACAGGCACCCGATAATCCGTCGAGCTTTTCTTCTTCTACAGGTGGTCTTTTTTGCGACAGCCAAAATAATATATGGGTAGGCACGGAAAACGAAGGAATCTCAAGGATTCGAGCAAATAGAGAAAGCAGTCAGGTTCTCGGTAGCGATCAGGGTGTTCAAACGGCTGTACATCAGTTTAGTGAAGGTAAAGATGGCAAAATTTGGATGTCTGCTGATGGGAGTGGTGTATATATTTTTGACCCCGTCTTCCAAAATTTAAAGCACTTGAACAAGGAGAAAGGATTAAGTGATGACCGAATCACTTTATCATTCTTGGATGATTCGGGACAGATTTGGATAGCTACAGCCAAAGGACTCAACCTTATGGACACCGAAGGGCTTATGCCCAACTTCCTTTCCGAAGAAGATGGGCTGAGCTGGCCTAATGTATGGTCATTTATGGAAGACCATAAAGGGCATTTGTGGCTAGGTGCTTGGGAAAGTATGGACATTTACGATTCGGAAAATCACACGATCAAGAGAGTTGATCTTGCCCTTCAACTCGAAAAAAACGTGAGCATTCCCTTCGAACCAATGCATATGCCTTCCGGCAACTACCTGATCAAAGTACCTTCCCTCGGCTTGGCTATTTTCAATCCTGATCAATCAACGATCACAAAAATCACTCCCGATAATGGACTTACCAATCAGTATCAATCGTCCTGTTTCGTGGACCGCTCCGGGAAAATCTGGACCGGTACTTTTCGAAATCGCTTCATTGAGGTTTATGATCCGAAAACCAACACATTTAAACGGCTCACCAATGAAGAAGGCTTGATTGGAAACATCTTTTGGGGAATCAACGAAGATGCCTTGGGCCAAATTTGGGTAGGATCAGATGTGGGTGTCAACATTATCAATTTTGAAGAAAATACCATTTCGTATCTGATGGAAGGAGAAAACACCACCACCCGAAATTTTGGTGCCTTCCTGTTTGATCAGCAAAATAGAATGTGGATGGGCACACGGACGGGAATTCTGGTTGCCGACCAAAAGAACGAACTCTTGACTTCTATCTCATCGGAGGATGGACTGACCTCTCCGGAAGTTTATACGCTTTATCAGCACGATAATGTGATGTATGCCGGTACTGAAAATGGCTTGACCACTTTTACCTTACCCGAAAACCTCAACACCGATCAGTCTGTTCTTGACATAAAATCTTACGCAAAAGAGCAAGGACTCATTTTCAATAATTTCAATGCAGATGCGGCCATTGCTTACGATGGTAAATTGTGGTGGGGAATTGAAACGGAAGTGCTTACCGTTACAGAAATACCTAAAAAAGATACGACGCGCAGCACTACCTACATTTCAGGGATAGCGATTTCAGACCAAGACCGAAACTTCTACGACTACGATCTCGCCCGTGAAACATACACCGATTTGGACACTCTGTTCAGCGCACAAAAAGATACCTTCTACCTCGCAGAGCAGCGTCCGGAAGAATCTGGCTGGTTAAAAGAGAATGGTATCAAGTGGGATGGGTTTGAAGGCAATTACAACCTTCCTGTAAACCTGGAAATTCCATATGAGCAAAACTACGTGAGTTTTCAGTTTACGGGAACCCAATTGAAAAACAGAAACAAAACCCGGTACAGCTATTATCTGGAAGGGTTTGATGAAGAGTGGAGTGACCTTTCGGCTGAGCCTTACAGCAAAAACTACAGAAATCTCCCTGCAGGGAATTATACCTTCAACGTCCGTAGTCGAACGTTCGATGGAGTTTGGAGTGAGCCCGCATCCTTTAACTTCACGATTTTACCTCACTGGACCAACACCTGGTGGGCCTGGCTATTGTACATATTCATTTTTATTGTTGTAGTAAGTGCCATTGTGCAATACCGCGCCAGAGCTCTGAAGAAGGAGAATGCCATTCTGGAAGAACGAGTAAACCACCGCACGGCTCAATTAAAAAAGTCGGTCGAAGATTTAAAATCCACCCAATCCCAACTAATCCAATCCGAAAAAATGGCCAGCCTCGGAGAGCTGACCGCGGGCATCGCTCACGAAATCCAAAACCCGCTCAACTTCGTCAATAACTTCTCAGAAGTGAGTGACGAATTGATGGAGGAGATGGAGGAAGAACTGGGAAAAGGAGATATAGAAGAAGCCAAAGCCCTATCAGCCGACATTCGTGGAAACCTTGCCAAAATCACCCACCACGGCAAGCGTGCCGACGCGATCGTAAAGGGAATGCTCGCCCATAGCCGCAGTGGAAAAGGGGAGAAGGTGCCCACCGATCTCAATGCCCTCGCCGAAGAGTACCTCAAGCTATCCTACCACGGTCTCCGAGCCAGGGACAAAAGCTTCAACGCCGATTTCAAAACCGACTTCGATCCCAATTTACCAAAGGTAAATGTCGTGCCGCAAGACATCGGGCGGGTATTGCTCAATTTGATCAATAACGCCTTCCAAGCCTGCGCTCAATCGGATACAGAAAACCCACTAGTAACCGTCAAAACTGAACGAGCTACGAGCGACGAGCTACGAATCACCATCACCGACAACGGCCCTGGAATACCCTCCGACATCAAGGACAAAATCTTCCAGCCTTTTTTTACCACAAAACCCACGGGCGAGGGAACGGGATTGGGGCTTAGTTTGAGCTACGACATTGTGAAAGCTCACGGCGGCGAACTCGACGTTGAGTCAAGTGACGGAGGGGGAACCCAATTCATTGTTCAATTGCCCATGACTTAATTCATCAATATGAAAGACCTGTTTAGAATAGTTCTATTGCTTTTGCTGCCATTTTTGTCTTTAGGACAATATGACCAAAACTATATCGACAGTTTGGAAACTGCCTTAACAAATGCGGTTAATGACACTGTTCGTTTGGAAATTAACCGAGAATTCGGATTTTATTTTCAGGATTCCGACTCAGATATCGGGCTGGAGTATCATCAAGAGCAGCTGAGGCTGGCAAAGAAGCTGAATTTACAACTATGGGAAGCAGATGCCTATCAGCAAGTGGGTTACTGCCTTCGGTGGTTGGATAATTTGCCCGGTTCTTATGAAGCGTATATGAAGGCGCTCAACATTGTTGAGGATCCTTCTTCATCGAATAATGGATGGGGATATCAAAATTTCTCTTTTTCAAAAAGCCCCGAAGACGCACGGCTGTCCATAGAAGGCATGATACACTATGAGCTGGCGAGTCTTTACCTGAGAACCCGATTACTTGATGAAGTGCGTTCGCACCTCTTCCAAGCCCTGAGAATAGGAGAAAAACTCCAAAACAAGAAGATTTTAAGCCTTACCACTCGTGATATTGGGAATTACTATTACGAAAGTAACGAACCCGATTCAGCATTCATATACTATCAAAAATCCTTAAAACATTACGAGAATTCCCCCTACCAAATTCAGTCAGGAGTCGTTTACCTCAACCTTGCTAAATATTACGCCGGCGAACAAAAATTGGATTCGGCTTTGGTTTATTGCAGGATTGCCAATTCTTTGTCTCACAGTGAATACAAGCTGGGTGCATTGGTTGAAACGCAACTTTTGCTGGGTCATTTATTTCAACGAACCGGGCAGCTCGATTCAGCCATTCATTTCACTCAAAACGCCATCAAAACAGCCAAAAATTTTAATGGCTCAATTCTAAGAGGTCGAGGATATGTTCAACTCGCTTCTATTCACAATACACAGAAGAAGGATAGTTTGGCCTACTATTGTTTAAATCAGGGGAAATCGTTGTTAGATAGTGTTAACAATGCATACATAACGAGGCTTTTACAGTTTCAAAGTTTAGACTTCGACCAAAAAATCAGATTGCAGGAACTGGAAAGAGAAAATGAATTAACCCGGAGCAGGATCAGGACCTATGCCTCTTTGGGAGGTCTGGGAATCATTCTTCTCGTTGCCCTGTTTCTTTACCGAAACAACCGCGTCAAGCAAAAAGCGAATAAAGTGCTGAAGTCCACACTCTATGATTTGAAAACAACCCAATCCCAGCTTGTCCAATCCGAAAAAATGGCCAGCCTCGGTGAGCTTACGGCAGGAATCGCACACGAGATCCAGAATCCGCTCAACTTCGTCAATAACTTCTCGGAGGTGAGCAGTGAGCTTGTTGACGAGATGAACGAAGAGTTGGATAAAGGAGATGTGGAAGAAGCCAAGGCTCTCTCATCAGATATCAGACAGAACCTCGAGAAAATCACTCACCACGGAAAACGCGCCGACGCCATCGTTAAAGGAATGCTCGCTCATAGTCGTGCAGGTAAAGGAGAGAAAGTGCCCACGGATCTAAACGCATTGGCCGAAGAATACCTCAAGCTTTCCTACCACGGTCTTCGCGCCAAGGACAAAAGCTTCAACGCCGATTTCAAAACGGACTTTGATCCAAACTTACCCAAGGCGGATGTGGTACCGCAGGACATCGGTCGTGTTCTCCTCAATTTAATCAACAACGCTTTTCAGGCATGTGCTTCCGAAGAGAATGAAAAGCCATTGGTAACAGTGAGGACTGCGCGCTCGGTCTCCCCTTCAGGGGCAGGGGGCAGCGCGGAAGGCATACAAATCACTGTCACCGACAACGGCCCCGGCATCCCTACCGACATCAAAGACAAGATCTTCCAGCCCTTCTTTACTACCAAACCCACAGGTCAGGGAACAGGATTGGGCTTAAGTCTGAGCTACGATATCGTGAAGGCGCACGGTGGGGAACTGAAACTCGAAACCACAGCAGGTGACAGCTTGCCTGCCGTTCAGGCAGGAACCACTTTTACCCTTAGCCTACCAGTAACAGATTGACTATGAATAAAATCATATACTTACTTCTTTTATTTCCTCTTGCAATTCCGTCTTTGGCTCAGAATAAAATTGAAAGAATTGATAGTCTCAAACAACTTTACAGGACCTCGGAAAGGGATAGCAAATTGATTAATAATGGATTGCAGATCTCACGAGAGTACTTGCAGTTAAACATTGATTCAGCAATATATTATGCCAATGAAGCACAAAATTTAGCTGAGGAAATAAATAATGAACAATTGGTTCTAACTGCAAAACTTACAATGGCAAGAGCCCATTCAGAACGAGATATCCCCACAAGTATGAATATTTACTATGAGACTCTCAATTTGGCCAGGAAATTGGGGGATTTACAGATTGAAGCTTCATGCACTTATGATATTGGTTTACTTTACTTATACGCAGGGAGTCCTGAGAAATATATTTACTACTTGCGCAAAACAAGACCGATATATTTGAAGCTGGGCAATGTTCGAGGAGCAAATAATTGTCTTGCCGAAATTGGCGGAGTATACTCATATGAAAACCCTGATTCGGCTCGATATTATCTGAATTTGGCATCGGCAGACTCTTCTCATTGGAATTCAGAATATCACCAGTATTATTGGGGTAATACGGATAAGGATAACAAACCGGAAAAGGCGAAGAGACATTTTTTGAAGAGCCTGGAAATATCGAAAGACAAGAATAACCTTAGATGTTATAGTCTCGCAAGTCGTTGGTTATGCATTTTTCTTCAGGAACAGGATGAGATTGATTCAGCCGTTGTGGTCGGTAAAGGCGGATTGAAAGCAGCCTATCAACTTGGCTTTTTAAGGGGAATCCGGAATAATGCCGAACAACTACATAAGATCTACAATAATCTGAATCAGATTGATAGTGCTTATAAATATCTGACTATTCAAGTTGATGCACAAAACGAGCTATTAAGTCAGGAAAAGATAAATCAGATTCAACAGACTTCCATAAGGGAGCAAAGACGAGCTCAGCAGTTGCAGGCCGAAAAGGATCAAATTCAGGCACAAATACGTCTTTTTGGAGCAGGGGGTATAGCGTTGGTATTTCTCGCTTTTACAATCGTCTTCTATCGCAACCAGCGTAAAACAAAAAAATCCAATCAACTTTTACGTCAACAAAGCCAAGAGATCAATGAGAAGAACTCCGAGCTGGAAACATCTTATCACAATCTAAAGTCCACCCAAGCCCAACTCATCCAATCCGAGAAAATGGCCTCACTCGGAGAGCTTACTGCGGGCATCGCCCACGAGATTCAAAACCCGCTCAACTTCGTCAATAATTTCTCCGAAGTCAGTCAGGAACTTATCGATGAAATGGGAGAAGAAATTGAAAAGGGTGACTTGGAAGAAATCAAAGAACTGTCCAAAGATATCAGTGGAAACCTCGCCAAAATCACCCACCACGGCAAGCGGGCCGACGCCATCGTAAAAGGCATGCTCGCCCACAGCCTCAGCGGAAAAGGCGAGAAGGTACCCACCGACCTGAACGCTCTCGCCGAAGAATACCTAAAACTCTCCTACCACGGTCTGCGTGCCAAAGACAAATCCTTCAACGCCGATTTTAAGACCGATTTTGATCCCGACTTGCCGAAGATAAACATCGTCCCACAGGACATCGGCCGCGTCCTGCTGAATCTGATCAACAACGCATTCCAAGCTGTTCACGAAAGGGGCCAAGTAGAAGGGTCTGATTATAAACCTGAAGTAACCATTACGACCAAGCTAACGGCTAACGGCCAACAGCTAATAGCTATTTCCGACAACGGCCCCGGCATCCCACCCGACATCAAAGACAAAATCTTCCAGCCTTTCTTTACTACCAAACCAACAGGCCAGGGAACAGGATTGGGCTTGAGCCTGAGCTATGATATCGCGAAGGCGCACGGGGGAGAACTTGAAATAGAATCAGGAACAGAAGGAGCTACTTTCCACATACTTTTACCAATATGATCAATCGATACCTTGTCTTGTCCACAGTCGCTGTCTTATTTTTGATTGCGCAGGTAGCAGTCTATGGCCAAAACTCCGATAAAGAGCCCCTTTATTTCCAAACCTACACCATCGAAGATGGATTGTCCGATAACTGGATTCGCGATGTTACGCAAGACCAGCAGGGCTACATTTGGATTACAACCGCCTCAGGAGTAAGTAATTTTGACGGGTATGATTTTGAGAATTATTTTAATGAACCCGGTAACATTTCTTCACTTTCGAGTAACGATGCCCAAAATGTGCTCGTCGACAAGGAAAACAACGTTTGGGTAGGCACAGCCTCGGGATTAAATCGGTTCGATCGTGCAGGCGGTACGTTTCAGCGTTTTCAAAATGACCCGAATGACTCGACATCACTTCCCGGTAATACAATCTTTGAGCTTCATGAGTCGCGTTCCGGAACGCTGTGGGTACTCACCGATCAAGGGCTGGCAGCGTTTAAGCGGGATAGTCAGACATTTGAAGTGGTTAGCACGGAATCAGGCAATAAGAACGAGTCAAGAGCTACGAATCTCAAGTGTATCAGTGAAAGCTCTGACGGGCGTATTTGGATTGGAACCGAAGGAGAAGGCATCAAAATCCTCAATCCCGATACAAGGGAGGTTTCTAGCTTGCGGCATAATCCCGCTGATGAGAATAGCCTTCCTGCCGACTTTGTAGAAAACTTGTTTATAGATAAAGAGGAGGTCCTTTGGGTGAATTATGATCTTGGCGGTATTGATGATGATGACTTTATTCCCGAAGGTAGCACGACAGGTTTATGGAAGAAAATTCTCTCAACGGGAGAGGTGTATCACTATCGATACAAACCCGAACCAGAAGATCACTTATTTGGTAATCTATCTGATTTTGAACAAACAAAAGATGGAAAATTGTGGTTTTCCAGAAGGTCGGGCACCGAAGGAGGACTTTATGTGTTTAACCGTGAAAAAAATAGTTTTGATAAATATGTTTACGAGGTAAATAACCCGGGTACCATTGCCTGGAATTTTGTGACGGCTGTTTTTGAAGATCGCTTCAGCAACTTGTGGGTGGCTACATCACGAGGGTTGAGCCGCACCAATCGCAGCAGGATTCGCATAAACTCATTTACACCGGATACTACCGACAAATACGGTGTGTTAAACAACTTTTACGGAATTTCTGAGGTAAGTGACAATCGCTTTTGGATATCGCCCGATGGTGGAACGGATGTGCTGGATTGGAATCGGAACACAAATACCTGGGAGGTCCTTAGCGATCTGAAGTTAGGCGTGCGTAGATTACCGGTTTTGCCCGATGAGGCAAATCATGTTTGGTTAGCCAATTGGCCCAATTCAATTCAGCGTCTGAATTTGCAAACCCTGGAAAAAACAAGTTTTGAACTTAACTCCGGTTCCGATGGTGTCATTTTCATCAACCATTTTATTCTCTTGCAGGATGGTAATCTACTGGTGGCAACAGATCGTGGATTATGGAAATTGGATATTGGCTCAGGTAGGTATGCAAAAGTGGAAGTAACCGCGCCATTTGGAAACAATACTGAGCTTGATATCGAATATCTCGTTTCAGAGCAAACGGGTGCTGTTTGGTTGGCGGCTAACAACACTTCATTAAGCGCCTCAGGTTCTGTAACGGGCATATTGCTAGCGAAATATCATCCGGAAACGGGCTTAACCGAATTCCCGGAAATTGATGAAGCTTACTTAAAAAACTTTGGCAACGAAACTGCCAATTCCATGTCGTTGGATAGCAACGGAGGCTTATGGGTATCAAAAAACAACGGTCTGGTAAGATATAAGCCGGAATCCGAAGATATGACGACATACAACCGGAATAACGGTCTTCGGCATAGTTTTGTACTTGGCAGTTTGGAAGATGACGACGGGATGATTTGGGTCGTTACAAATTTTAGTGTTTCTCGCTTAAATCCTTCAACCGGTGCTATCAGAAATTTTGGGAGTACTGACGGCTTGCGCCCCGTCCGAATGAACAATTACTCTTTTTTCAAACGGAAGAATGGTGAGCTCATGTTTGGCGGAGTGGGCGGTTTGAGTTTCTTCCATCCGGGAGAAATTAAAGAAACCCAAAAACCACCATTGATTCACCTGGTAAAATTTGAAACAGAGGATTCCATTGTAAACCTAACCGGTTCATTCTCATTGGCCAATCCAATAAAAATTGACCGGGCCTCTAATTCCATTAATGTAGAGTATGTGTCAGTCAGTTTTGATGGCACCAAAGAAATGACCTACTCATACAAATTAGAGGGGTTTCACGATGATTGGGTCAATGCAGGCACGCGGAGATTCGCACAGTTTAGCAACCTGCCTCCAAAAAACTACACCTTTCTGGTACGCGCAGTAAATGCGGATGGCATCTCATCAAAAGAGGCGGCCTCGGTATCATTTGCAGTGCTACCCCCTTGGTGGCGAACGTGGTGGGCGTACACGCTTTATTTCATACTCCTCATTCTCGGAATTATGGTCGCTAACAGGGTGCAAAGCAGAAAAGTGCAGCAAAGAGAGCGGGAAAAAGTGAGGGAAAAAGAGCTGGCACAGGCCAAAAAGGTTGAACAGGCGTACCAGAATTTGGAGGTGGCCCACGAAAGCCTTAAATCGACCCAGGCTCAACTCATCCAATCCGAGAAAATGGCCAGCCTGGGAGAGCTCACCGCTGGCATCGCCCACGAAATTCAAAACCCACTCAACTTCGTCAATAATTTCTCGGAAGTGAGTCAGGAGCTGATTGATGAAATGGCAGAAGAAATTGAAAAGGGTGATTTGGAAGAAATCAAAGAGTTATCTACAGACATCAAAGGGAATCTGGAGAAGATAACCCACCACGGCAAGCGCGCCGATGCCATCGTAAAGGGAATGCTCGCCCACAGCCGCAGCGGAAAAGGGGAGAAGGTACCCACGGATCTCAATGCCCTCGCTGAGGAGTACCTCAAGCTTTCCTATCATGGTCTGCGCGCCAAAGACAAGAGCTTCAATGCCGATTTCAAAACCGATTTTGATCCCAATCTGCCAAAGGTAAATGTAGTTCCACAAGACATCGGTAGAGTCCTGCTTAACCTGATCAATAATGCTTTCCAAGCGGTCAACGAAAGAAGCAAAAAAGAGGATTCTGATTATCTCCCCAAAGTCACCGTCACGACTCAGCTAACGGCTAACGGCCAGCAGCTAATAGCTATTTCCGACAACGGCCCTGGCATCCCTCACGATATCAAAGACAAAATCTTCCAGCCTTTCTTTACCACCAAGCCAACAGGTCAGGGAACGGGGTTGGGCTTGAGTTTGAGTTACGACATTGTGAAAGCGCATGGTGGAGAATTGAAAGTGGTAAGTAACGAAGCAGACGGAACAAAGTTTACCATTCATATTCCCACTTAAAGGTATTTACAATTGATTCCATCATGGGTAAATTGAAAAATAAATCGAAGCCTAATAAAGACAAAGTATACGTGCCGTTTTTAAATAAAAAACTATCTTTCATCCCATTCCGGTAAGCCACAATAAATGACCAAGGAAAAAGAAGATCTATTAGAAAAATGCCATACTGATTTTTTAGAAATCTGTTTTGGTGATTTTCCCATGGATCGTATCCATGAAAAGGTGAGCGAAAAAATCACCGGCTACGGAACAAATGTCAACGAGAAAATTCAATCCTTTGATGACTTCATCAACTTGCTATCCATGCAACGCGCGGAGTCAGAAGGTGTCGATATGAATTTTGAATTTGACAGTATTTCGAAAACATTGATGTCAGAAGGAAATGCGGCCGCTTTCGTAGATGAAATGAAGTTGACCATGGTTATTGAAGGGGGGCATTTTCAATTAAATGTCCGTTTAAGTTCAATTTTTGAGTACTCAGGAAATCAATGGTGGGCAGTGCATTTTCACGGTTCTATAGCCCAAGGTGTCGAAGGAGCGGAAGATACCTGGGCGGTGAATGAATGGAAGGAGAAGAATGAAAAATTGGAACAGGCCATCGCGAAGAAAACCGCCGACCTAGCCTCTACCATCGAAGAGCTAAAAGCTACGCAAACCCAGCTGGTCGTTCAAGAAAAACTAGCCGCTCTCGGACAATTGGCCGCAGGAATCGCCCACGAGATTAAAAACCCGATGAACTTCATCAACAACTTCTCGGAGCTCAACCTCGAGTACGTTGAGGAGATTCTCGAAATGGTGGAAGATCTTGAAAAAAACGACACCACAACGGAAATCGAGGAAGTCCTGACAGACATTTCGGACAACCTGAAGAAAATCCACCAACACGGCACCCGCGCCGACAGCATTGTGAAGTCTATGCTTCTCCATTCACGTGGTGGCAGTGGTGAGTTGGAACCCACCGACCTAAACGAACTCATTGGCGAATACGTCAATCTCGCGTTTCACGGAATGCGTGCAGGTAAAAATCCCATCAACGTCAAGATCGATTACGAATTTGATGAAAACGTAGGCACTGTTCCCGTTTTCCCCGAAGATTTCAGCCGTGTTGTGCTCAATCTTTGCAAGAACGCTTTTGATGCGATGCGCGACAAAACCCGACTTTCGGAAAATGGCGCTTACTTGCCCGCATTGACCGTCAAGTCAAAAAAGGAAGACCGAAAAGTAGTAGTTTCTATCGAAGACAACGGTCCCGGCATGACTGACGAAGTACAAAAAAAACTATTCGAGCCTTTCTTCACGACCAAAAAAGGTACGGAAGGAACGGGTCTCGGGCTCAGCATAACTCACGACATTATTAAAAATCATAAAGGAGAAATTTCTATTGAATCGAATCCTGACGCGTTCACTCGATTCATCATAGAAATCCCGTTAACCAAATAAAACCCAATAACCATGAAGATTCTGATAGTAGACGATGAGAAAGATGTAGAAATGCTCTTCAGGCAGAAGTTCCGAAAGGAAATAAAGCGTGGTGAAGTCGAAATGGTTTTTGCCTTTTCGGGACAGGAAGCACTGGAAATTCTCGCCAAGGAAAAGCCACCCGAAGTGATGTATGTATTCTCGGATATCAATATGCCGGGTATGACGGGATTGGAGTTGCTCGATCAAGTCAAGTCACGCTTTCCGTCCATAAACGTTAGCATGATTTCAGCTTACGGCGACTCTGATAATTACAATAAGGCCAAAGAGTCAGGCGCCAAGGAATTTTTCACCAAACCCATCGATTTCAATTCGCTGAAGCAAGAGATCGTTGGAATGATCAAATAAGAAGACAGCTATGACCAAAATACTTGTGGTAGACGACGAGGAGGATTTGAAAGTATTGATCAAGCAGCGCTTTCGCAAAAAAATGAGGGCGAACGAATATGACTTTGTGTTTGCGCACAACGGAAGGCATGCCTTGGAGCAAATTGCCGAAAACCCGGACATCGACTTGGTTTTGAGCGATATCAACATGCCCGAAATGGATGGCTTGACCCTGCTCAGCAAGCTTCATGAGCAGCACTCGCTATTGAAATCTGTCATCGTTTCGGCATACGGCGATATGGAAAACATTCGCACGGCCATGAATCGCGGGGCTTTTGACTTTATTACCAAACCGATCGACTTTAAAGATCTGGAAATAACCATCGAGAAAACCATCGCTCACGTTGCGGCGCTGAAGAAAACGCTTAAAGCGGTCAAAGAAAATGACATCTTGCGGATGTATGTTGACGAGACAGTGCTCAACTTTATGGGCGGAAAAGAGGCCGCGGCTTCACTCTTCGAAAATGAGACCATCGAAGGCACGGCAGCCTTTATCGATATTTGCGGGTTTACCGCCATCAGCGAGACACAGCCCGCCGACAAGGTGGTGAAGATGCTGAACGCTTACTTCGATATTATCGTAGATGAAATCATCAAAGAAGAGGGAACGGTAGACAAATTTTTGGGGGACGCCGTCATGGCCACTTTTCGAGGTGAATACCACATCGACCGAGCGATTGATGCCTGCCTGGCCATACGCAACGCCATTGAAAATGCCGACATCGGAATTGGTGAAGACTCTTTTAAGCCCGAAGTGAGTATCGGGATCAACAGCGGCGAAATGGTGTGGGGAAATATCGGTTCGGCCGCCTTACGACGACTAGACTACACCGTAATTGGCGATGCGGTGAATGTAGCGGCAAGATTTCAAGCCGCGGCCGACAAGGGACAAATTGTCATTTCTGAAAAGAATTATAATAAAGTGAAAGACTCTTTCGAATGCAGGGAAGTGGGCGAAATAGAAATGAAGAATAAGAAACTACCGATCAGAATTTATGAGGTGGTGAAGTAGACCGTAACGGTCTTTGGGTTACTAGCACAAAGTAACGTGTGTCATAAACAGAAGCTTCGGACACGACTCTCCGTACAAATTTGCCTTACAATGGTTTGGTTTTTTAGGTCTTTTCTCTTTTGAATGCTTTTGAACGAACAATCAGATTGTTCGGTCCAGTGCACGAAGTAGTCAATTTACTTTGCCAAACGCTCGATTAACGAACATTAAACAACTTGTGTCGAGCCCTAACGGGAGGGACTTAATCAGTCAGCTAGGGGAGAAGTCCCGGGTGGGGTTAATGAGATTTTCGGTTTAGGCGCAGGTATTTTTTAATTCGAAAAAACCGCGGCGAAACAAATTCCGTTCATCTTCCATAAACTCGCCTCGACAACAATCGGCTGTGAGTTATGTATCATTCAGCGCTCGGTGGCATGTCTCATTCCATAAAGTCGATTCTACACCAACCTCAACTCATCTTGATAGATCCAACCTTGAGCACCACTGCCGATTTCTACCTCATACCATTCGCCTTCTTGACTTAAGATGTCCACCTTGGTGCCGGCGTGTAGCACGAATACATTTACGCTACCGCCTCGGGGCTCGCTCTTTACGTCTACCTTGTCGGTAAAAACAATGGCCGATTTTTCGGCGTAGCGGTAATTTTCGGCAGATTGAGCCAGCGTATAGGTCAGGACTAAGAAAAGACATGTCACTAACCCTCCGAAAAACCCAAAACGTCTTAACGCTTTTGATCCTCCAAAATAATAGAGCAAAAACAGCAGCACAGAGGTCAGGCTCAATCCAATGCAGATTTCTGCCCATCCATCAGGACCGAGGCTGTAGCGGAAAGTCTTCCACCAGATCTGTAGCTTGCTTTTCGGTAATACCTCAATCTTGTCTACGATCAAATCGTTGGCGATGCTCAAGTTGTATTGCACATCTTCGTTCGAGGGGTCAAACCGCAAGGCGCGTTCGTAGTGTAAAATGCTCTCGGGGATTTCACCCAGCTTGAAATAGGCATTGCCCAGATTGTAGTTGATTCCCAATCCCTCCGTACTCGGCTCAGCTTCCAGGTAGTGGTTCAGAGCTGTCTCGTAATCGCCTTTCATGTAGGCTTCATTCCCCAGCGAAAATTGATCACGAGCGTAGTCCAAGCTTTGGCCAATAGCCAAAACGGAAATCAAAAATGCCGAACAGAAAACGATTAGCTTTTTCATTTCAATCTTCCCTCTAGGTTTTCAATGAGTTCTGCGGTGCGTTTGTAGAATACCTCGTCGCTCGTTTCGGTTACAGGAGCAAACCGGGCTGTCTCGCATGTGTCGATGACGTATGTCACATCATTTACCGCGGCCTCGTTTACTCCGCTGCTCCTGAGCTCTGAGAGAATTCTTTGACGCGACAATTGCCCGATGGGAATCCCTAACTTATCGCCTAGGTAGCCGTAAAGAGCCTTGAAAATCTCTTGGTAAAATACCTGAGAGTCTCCCGATTTCAAAGCTGCTTGGGCCGCCTTGAGTCGCTTTTGAGCCATTCTGCCCGCACCGCGCTTCTTCTTTCCTCTCACATCCTTATCGAGCGCCTCTTTTCGGCGGCGGTATATCAAAAAGATGAACAGCATAGCAAATGGCCCTGCCGTCCCGGCCCAGAATAGGGGAGTGCCGAAGAATTGGCTACGTGGCCCCGCGAGTACATTGGCATCGGTAATGATGTACCGAATGTCCAATCCCGATTGTTCGACGAGGTTTTTAGCCCTTGGCGCTCCCGCCGTTGGTACATTGCCGTCGGCGTCGGAAATATTGAAATCAAAGGGACCTGCTTTCGCTGTTTGGTACTTGCCCGTTGAGGAGTTGAAGAATGAAAACTCCAATTCGGGTATGTTATACTGACCCGGATACCGAGGAATAATGAGGTATTGAAAGGTTCGAGAACCACGGAGACCTCCCGTTGACACCGAAATACGATCGTTCGTCTCGGGGTCGTACACTTCAAAATCTTCAGGGAACTGAAAGTTCGGCTCGTCAATTAACTTAAGGTTTCCCGATCCGGTAACCTTCACCTTAAGGTTAATGGCCTCGTTGGCCTTGGCCTCTGTCTTGTCTACCGAAGCAGAAAAGTCAAAAGAGCCTACAGCACCATTAAAAGATTTTGGAGCACCTCCCTGAAGAGCTTTCACCGTAATTTTTGGCGAATTACTTCGCACGCTCAAGTTCTCTCCGGGATTGAAAAAGGAGCGGTTGACATTAGCCGAAAGAGTGAGCGGCTTTATCTCGAGTGTGCCCGTCCGCTGCGGGAAAAGGATTTGTTGCCTCAAAATGGCTTTACGGTATTGGACTCCGTTTATTATCTCGAGTTTAGGCTCCCAAGTTGTCTGCTGCTCGGGAAAATCTTCCGTCCAAAAGCCATCGAGGGTAGGGAAGTCGATATCTCCCAGATCAATATTGTTATAGCGGCTCAGCAAAATATAGGTTACTACCACCTGCTCACCTTTGTAGACATTGCTCTTTGAAAGCTGCGTGCGGACCATCAGGTTTTGATTCGCGCTTTGAGGACTTGCCTTTTGACCTCCTGAGGATTTACCACGTCCGGATGCTGCCGTGCTCGCCCCTTCTACCACTTTCACCTTGATGGGAGAGGAGGTCAGGATTTTACCGTCTACGTTGGCCTTGGCCACACCTATCTCGAAGGTCCCCGTTTCTTTTGGACGCAAGGTGTAGGAGAATGTCATGGAACTCGTCTGCCGTCCGTTTACGATGCGGTAGCTCGAAGCACGTGAAGGGCCGAATACGACCTGAAAGTCGTTTAAGTCCGGCGTTTCAATGCTTCCTTTTCCATTGCTTAGAGTGATCTTCAGCTTAAAGATATCGCTTACAGACACCGGATTCTTATCGACGGTAGCCTCCAAGGTAGCACCCTGCCCCCAAGAAAAAAGTGGAAAGCACAGGATGGAAACTATTGCAATCCAATTATGTCTACCAGTCTTTTTCAATTTTTACCCTTTGCGCTTTGCGGTTTTTCTTCTTTTTCAAATCCTCTTGCAAGTCTTTCTCTTGCTTCATCAATGCTTGCAGCAATTGCTCAGCTTCCTCTTTTGACATCTGCTGTGGTTGCTGCTGCTCCTGATTTTGCTGCTGTTCTTGGTTCTGTTGATCTTGATTCTGCTCCTGTTCCTTCTTCTCCTGATCTTTCTGCTCGTCCTGCTGTTGCTCTTGATCCTGTTTTTGCTGTTGCTGCTCTTGTTGTTTTTTCAGGTGCTGTGCGTAGGCCAAATTGTACCTGGCATCCTCATCGTCGGGTGCTTTGCGCAATGCTTCTTTATACGCCTCAATCCCTTCTTCCAATTCTCCGCTCATCAAGCGAGCATTTCCCAAATTGTACTGCGCTTTGTTAATCTCTTCGTTGGTCTTGGCCATCTTGGCCACCGAGGCAAATTGAGAAGCAGCTTTTTCACTGGCCGTTTTGGCTCCTTCCATCAATTCTTTCTTTTCCTCTTCTGATTGGGCATTCTGTGCCTGCTCTTGCAGTCTGCGCGCCATTTGCTGCAGTGCATTCCCCGTATTGAAAAGTGCCTCCATGTATTCCGGATCGTTTTCCAACGCCTTGGTGTACTCCTTCACGGCCTCATCGTAACGCCCGCTGCGGTACTCTTCATTCCCTTTTTTCGTGTCGATCTTCTCGAGTTGGCTCCAACCGGTAAAGGGGAGGAGAAGACAAATCAGACTAACCAATTTCATTCTCATCTATCGAACAGTTTAAAGCGTTTAGCAACTCTTCCTTTTTGGTTTCCCAAGAAAAATTCCAACACCAGACATAACAAGGCCAGAGCCAAAAAGATTTGGAATCGATCTTCGTATTCGGCGTAGGCCACGGTACCCATGTCGGTTTTCTCGATTTGGTTGAGCTCGGCCAGAAGTGGCTCAAGGCCAACTTCGGCATTGGAAGCCCGAATGTATGTACCCTTTCCTGCCTTGGCGATTTCCCGCAACATGGATTCATTGAGTTTAGAAACCACGATATTGCCTTCTTGGTCCTTTTTGAATCCCGTTCGCGTCTCTCCATTGTATTGCGGAATGGGCGTGCCGTCGGGTGATCCCATTCCTATAGTGAATACTCGAATACCTTGTTCGGCGGCTTCTTGGGCGGCCACCACGGCATCGGCTTCGTGGTTCTCGCCATCGGTAATGATCACGATGGCTTTTTGTGCGGGACTATCTTCGCTAAAGCTCTTCATCGACAGGTCTATGGCTGCCCCAATGTCGGTTCCCTGAACAGGCACAACATCGGTATCTATGGTAGATAAAAATAGCTTGCCCGCGGCATAATCACTGGTAATGGGCAATTGGACAAAAGCCTGTCCGGCAAAAACGATGATTCCCACGCGGTCGCCCTGAAGTTTTTCCAGCATTTTGGAAATAGCTCGGTTGGCGCTTACCAATCGATTGGGGCTGAGGTCCTCGGCCATCATGCTGTTACTCACATCTAACGCTACAATGATGTCGATACCTTTCACTTTGGCCTCGGCCATTTTCGACCCCAACTGAGGATTAATCAAGGCCAGAACGAGAAAGGCTGCCGCTAACCTCCAAAGCATGTATTTTATCGCTGTATTTACGCTAGACAGTTCGGTGATTAAAGAACTCAGCAAACTGCTTTCGCCAAATCGGTCAAGTCTGCGGTTCTTTGACCAAATCGAGATCCAAAAGAAGAGGAACATCAAAGGTCCCAGCAAGAATAGCCACCACAATTCGGGCTTGTCAATGCGAAGCCCCGGTACCGCATCCATTACCAGCAAAACCACCATACCAAAGAGTAGCCAGAATAGCACCTCCAGTATGGAAGCGGCAATCAGGATGCCCGTGAGGTTGTATTTTGAACTCGATTTCATTTATGGAAGCGTTTGCAAAATCGTTTTTCGGAAGAAGAATTCAACGAGCAGAAGCAAACTGCCGATGAGGGCGATAAAGTAGTACTCTTCTGCCTTGCGGCTATGCTCGGTCACGTTAATTTTTGTTTTCTCTAATCGGTCGATTTGCGCATAAATTTTAGCAAGAGCTTTTTCGTCGGTAGCTCGGAAGTAAGCACCGTCCGTCATGTCGGCAATCTCCTTTAATGTGGGCTCGTCGATTTTGACTTCTACGTAATCGTATTTGTAGCGGCCGTCGGGATACACGGCTATAGGGGAGAGGGCCCTTCCCTCAGAACCAACGCCGATGGTGTAAACCCGAATACCGAAACTCTTGGCGATATCTGCCGCGGTGAGGGGAGCGATTGAACCCGCGTTGTTGTCGCCATCGGTAAGGAGAATAATCACCTTACTCTTGGCATCGCTGTCGCGAAGGCGGTTTACGGCGGTCGCCAAGCCCATTCCGATGGCGGTGCCACCCTGCACCATTCCCGTTTTGATGTCCTTGAAAAGATTGACCAAAACGCGGTGATCGGTCGTCAGGGGGCTTTGGGTAAAGCTCTCGCCTTCGTAAACAACCAGACCCATGCGGTCATTTGGCCTTGCTTCGATGAAGTCGATGGCTACTTGCTTGGAACTCTCCAGTCTGTTTGGTTCAAAGTCTTGTGCCAGCATAGACGCCGAAATATCCATCGCAACCACGATATCAATTCCTTCTGTACTGGTATTTTGCCAGCTTAAACTCGACTGAGGCCTCGCTAAAGCAATGATTACCATAGATAGACCTATACTTCTTAATAACAGCGGAGTATGAATAAGTACTTCGTTGGCAATTGCCCCGTCGGTAGAGAACTGACTTAGGGATGAAAGTGTGACTTTGGGGGTCTTTCCCGGGAGGGAGAATACGTGATAAAAACCCAGGAAAGGGATAAGCAATAGCAACCAGAAAACAATAGGATAGGCATAATTATATTCACTGCGGAAATAGTACCACAGAACACCTGCCCCCAGGCTCGACAGCACGGCAAATATCAACCCTATTTGACTGGTTCTATTCATTGATCTCTTTGTCCATTAGCATTCGCTCCGCCGTCGTCTTTACGAAACTCAAAGTTTGAGTAACTGCTTCCTCATTTTCAGCGTCGGTAGGCCTGTCTTTGGCAAATTTTACCATATCTGCTCTGTTTAAGACCACTCTGAGATGCAGCGACTCTTGATCTGTGAGGCCTACGTAGCGCAGTCTCGTCAATATTTCATGAGAGGTGAGTTCGTGTGCAGGAATCTGGTAGATCGCCTCCAAGTAATCGCGCAGTACATCGGTAATCTCAGTATGATACTGTTTGATCTTGCCTTTGCTGTATATCTTCTCGTTTTGAATTTCACTAAGTCGCTCTTTCGCCACCTCATCGGCAGGTCGGGCGGGTTCTTGTTTTTCAACGACGGGTCGCTCATTTCTCTTTTTGCGCTGGGCGCGAACCAATAAAATTACTGCTACCAAGATTCCTGCGAGCGCCAAACCTCCCGCGGGATAGTACCAGTAAGCTTGCAAGTAATCTTGCCAACCAACTTCAACCTCATAAATATCAGCAGACGCTTTGATGCCTGCCGTCGTGTCAATATCAACCGTTCTTACCGTAAGGAGGAAAGCTTCGGTGTTTTGCTTCTCACCGTTGATGGTGATCTCCACGGGAGGAATGGCGTAGAAGCCCGTATCCCATGAGGTGAGGTAGAGTTTCTTCTCCAAACGTGTCTCGGTCACGTCATCGGCCGTCGATAGCGTATCCACATCCGTGGCGCGAACGATCTCGACATTGGTAACCAAAGTATCGCCAAATAGCGGAAATACCACTTGGGGCATTTGATCTTTTTGATAGCTCACGCTGAGCGTCATCACCGCCTGCTCTCCGATGAGGATATCCTTCGGGGTGAGCACGGCGTCAGCTTTCTGGGCAACCGCATAGGGCAAGACCGATAGGGCTGTCCACAAAATCAATATGTGCTTGAACCGTAACACTATGATCGTTTGCTAAATAGATTTCTCAAAGGTTGTATATACGACTCATTGGTAGCAATGGCGGCCGTGTCAATTCCCGCTCTTCGCAGAGCATTGTCCGCTCTTGTTTCACGGTTAAGAGCCGCCTGACGGTAGCCTTCGCGTACTTTTCGCGAAGCTGTGTTTACCCAACGCACTTCTCCCGATTCGGGATCGGTAAATTGAACCATGCCTACATTTGGCATTTCCGCCTCGCGCTTGTCGTAAATGCGCAGTGCCACCATATCGTGCTTTCTGTTGGCCAGCTTCAGCGAATCCTCGTAATCCTTATCCATAAAGTCGGAAATGAGGAAGGCAATGCTTCGCTTCTTCACCACGTTGTTCAAATAGCGCAGCGCTTCGCTAATGTTGGTTCCGCTTTCCTCGGGTTTGAACTCAATCAACTCCCGAATGATGCGGAGAATGTGGGACTTTCCTTTTTTCGGTGAAATGAACTTTTCTACCTTGTTGCTGAAGAAGATCACACCGATCTTGTCGTTGTTCGTTATAGCCGAAAAGGCCAGTACGGCGCAGATTTCAGTAATGAGTGATTTCTTAATTTGTTCGGTCGTACCAAAGCTATCGCTTGCCGATACATCGACCACCAGAATTACCGTGAGCTCGCGTTCCTCTTCAAAAATTTTGACGTAGGGATGTCCGAAGCGGGCGGTTACGTTCCAATCAATGGTTCGAACCTCGTCGCCCACGGCATACTCGCGCACTTCGCTAAAAGCCATTCCGCGTCCTTTAAACGCCGAGTGATACTCCCCTGAGAAAATCTGATTGGAGAGACCTTTGGTTTTCAGCTCAATGCGCCTAACTTTTTTAAGAAGCTCTGCGGTATCTGTCGCCATTTACGGTACTTCTACTGTGTTCAGTACTTGTTGAATAACATCTCCTACACTTACATTTTCGGCTTCGGCCTCGTAGGTAAGACCGATACGGTGACGCATCACGTCGGGAGCTACGGCGCGCACATCTTCGGGAATCACAAATCCTCTTTGATTGATAAAGGCAAAAGCCTTAGCCGCCATAGCCATGCTGATGCTGGCACGTGGAGAAGCTCCGAAGCCGATCAGCTCTTTGAGATTATTGAGGTTATAGTCTTCCGGGTTACGCGTGGCGTAAACCAGATCTACAATGTATCTTTCGATCTTCTCATCCATGTAGACTTCTCTCACGATATTTCTCGCTTGAATAATCTGATCGGGATTTACCACGTTTTTGGTTTTCGGGAAAGGCGCCAGCGAAACATTGTTTCGAATGATCATGCTTTCCTCGTCTTTCTTCGGGTAGTCCAATACCACTTTGAGCATAAATCGGTCGACCTGCGCCTCGGGTAGAGGATAAGTACCTTCTTGCTCAATCGGGTTTTGCGTGGCCAATACCAAAAATGGCTCGGGTAGCTTGAACGTGTCTCCGCCAATGGTAACCTGACGCTCTTGCATAGCCTCGAGAAGCGCACTCTGCACCTTGGCCGGTGCTCGGTTAATCTCATCGGCTAAAACAAAATTGGCAAATACGGGTCCTTTCTTGACGCTGAAGCCTTGATCTTTTGGGCTGTAAACCATGGTTCCCACCACATCGGCAGGAAGCAGGTCGGGCGTAAACTGAACGCGACTAAAGTCGACGTTAATACAGCCGGCCAATGCCTTGATGGCAAGAGTTTTTGCCAATCCGGGCACTCCTTCCAATAGAATGTGGCCATCTGCCAAAAGAGCGATGAGCAGCTTATCTACCATATCGTGCTGACCGATAATGACTTTTTCCATTTCGAGCTTAACCAATTTTACGAAGGCACTCTCTTTTTGGATCTTCTCGTTCAGCGCTTTTATGTCAACTGTTCCTGTGGTAGCTCCTTGATTAGATGGAGTTTCAGTAGTGTCGTTCATTTCTTCGGTATTCATACCGCGAATTTAGTTTTCAACAATGAAAAATTAGGTTTAATGCCGCAAAGGTAATAAGCGACTTTTGAACAACGCAAAAATGAGGGGAATGCCTTTCTTGAAGCAAGGTAGCTCAGTTAAAAGATGTTAAGCATTCTAGTGTTGACGGGGCTTTAAGCCTAATCTGCTAGTTATGCACAAAGGGTAGAATGGAATGGGTGAATTTATATTTTCGTATAAATGATTTGATATGACCTTAAATGACGCCATCGAGAAGGTACGCGAATTCCACGATGCCTTTGGAATTAAGAACGCCGAGAATCCTACAGCTCAACTTTCTGAATCGGATATCATACTGCGCTACAAGTTGATGCGGGAAGAAAATGAAGAATATCTTGAAGCAGCGGAGCAAGGTGATTTAGTAGAGATTGCCGACGCCTTGGGCGATATGCTTTACATTCTTTGCGGTACGATTCTCTCTCACGGACTCGAAAAAAAGATGGCCGAAGTCTTTGAAGAGATTCAGCGGAGCAATATGAGCAAACTCGACAAAGACGGAAAGCCGATTTATCGGGAGGATGGGAAGGTGCTGAAGAGTGATCTTTACTTCAAGCCTGACCTAGCGTCGATTTTGGAGAACTAGCTTACTTTATTTGGACTTTATCCGTGAGGAGTGGTTTTACCGCAGGGTACGTTCAGTAGGCGCAGAGTCCGCAGAGAAGATTAATCAGACAAGCGTTTTTTGGCGAGAACACAGAGGCGTGCAAGCACGCCTTTGGGGTAGCTGAGAATTGTTCGATCTTCGTTCTCATCCGATTGCGAATGCAATCCTCTGCGGCCTCAAAATCTTGAGCTTTGGACGTCAAAAAAACTCAGTGTTCTCGGTGTTAAGAAGAGCACAACCCATCCTCCAACCAAAACGGACACACTGCAAAAACTTCGAATAATAAATGAAATCGGAATCTACTCGTCCTCGTCTGAAAACGATTTGGACAACTGGCTTTTCATGTAAGCCATTTTCACTGCAGCTACAGCAGCTTCTACGCCTTTATTGCCGTGTTTACCACCCGATCGGGCTTTGGCTTGTTCGAGGGTGTCATCCGTAAGCACACAGAAAATTACGGGAACCCCTGTTTGGAGACTGACGTCTTTTACGCCTTGAGCGACTGCCTGACACACAAATTCAAAATGACGTGTTTCTCCCTGGATAACCGATCCAATAGCGATTACCGCGTCGTATTGGCCCGATTCGATCAAAAGCTTGGCCGCTATGGGCAATTCGAAACTGCCGGGCACTTTCTTCACGTCGACGTGGTAGCGGCGTGCACCAAGTTCAATAAGCGTTTCACCGGCTCCTTGAGTCAACGGATCTGTGATCTCGGCGTTCCATTCGGCCGAAACAATACCAAAACGAAAAGGAGCCGCCGATGGCGTGCTCCTTTTATCAAGTTGAGAAAGATTTTTTCCTTCGGTTGCCATAGTTATCCTCCTACGCGTGCAATGTACGAATCAATACTTCTGGCTTCGGTGCTACTTGGATAATCTTCTTTAATGCGCTCAAAGTTGGCTAAAGCTTTGTCAAAGTCTCCGTTTTCGATGTGTACTAATCCCGCTTTTTTCAAGTAGATGGGAGTCGTGAGAAGGTTATCAGATTCAGCGATGGCATCATTGAAGTAGCTCAAAGCATCACCATAATTTCTTAGCTCAAGGTAACAGTCTCCTATAGCACCTTTTGCTACGGCAGAGGTAAGGTCGTCATCCAAATCAGCATCTTTTAAGTACTCGATGGCCATGGCGTAATCTCCTTGATCCATGTAGATGATGCCCGTGTAGTAGGAGGCAAGCTCTCCGGCTTGAGTACCGCTATACTCATCGGCGATGTACTCAAAGCCGTAGTATGACTCATTTCCAACCAGCGCCTTATTCAATGAATCGATTTCGTACCAGTACTCAGCTTTCCAGAGTAAGTTCATTCCCTCCTCGTTTTTGGGCATGAGGTAGAGACGAGTAAATGCAAAATATCCTGCAAACAAGGCAACCAAAAGGGCTGCAACGATGATGATCGTGTTGCGGTTTTCGTCGACGTATCGCTCTGTTTTAGAGTATACTTCCTGTACGTCTACAATTGTTTCTTCGCTTTGGTTTTTTTTCTTCGCCATTACGGGCTTTTTTAATTCAAGGTGCAAAAATAGACTTTTTTAATTGCCAATGCATACGGCCCCTGAGGAATTGGTAATTTTGCCGACGCATTATGACGTTAGACCAGCTAAGTGTACTGAATTTCAAGAACTACGGAGAGGCAACCATTTATCCCGATCCGCATGTCAATATCTTCACGGGATTGAACGGGCAGGGAAAAACCAACCTTCTGGACGCCATTCATTACCTCTCTTTTTGCAAAAGCTATTTCAATCCTATTGACAGTCAGAATATTCGACATGGCGAAGACTTCTTTGTGGTGGAAGGTGTTTTTGCCCAAGACGGCGACAAGGACAAGATTTACTGCGGAGTGAAGAAAGGGCAGAAGAAAACCTTTAAGAAAAACAAAACTGAATACGAGCGATTGGCGGAGCATATCGGACAGTTTCCATCCGTGGTTATTTCGCCATACGACAAGGACTTAATCAGCGAAGGCAGTGAGGTGCGCCGCAAGTTTATGGACAGCATCATTTCCCAGTACAATCGCCCGTATCTCGACGACTTGATTTCTTACAATCAGGTTTTGCGTCAGCGCAATAGCCTCCTCAAGTACTTTTGGGAAAATCGTACCTACGATGCCGATAACCTGGAGGTATGGAGTATGCAATTGGTCGACCTCGCCCGACGTATTTTCGCCGAAAGGCAAAAGTTCGTGGAGTCTTTTGAGCCGATTTTCCAAGGTCATTATGCTGCCATTAGCGGGAAAGCCGAGGAGGTGGACATTCGCTACCGCTCGCATTTGAGTGAAGGCGATTTTGCGGAAGTGCTCAAGGAAAGCCTCGACAAAGATCGGCGCACGCATTACACAAATGTAGGAGCGCACAAAGACGATTTGAAATTTGGTATCGGTGGGGGACACCCCTTAAAAAAATTTGGCTCGCAGGGGCAGCAGAAGACTTTCTTGATTGCATTGAAGCTAGCCCAGTTTGACTTGGTGAAGGAAGTGACGAATAAAGTTCCCGTGCTCTTACTCGACGATATCTTCGATAAGATCGACGACGTGCGCGTGCAGCATCTAATGCAATTGGTGAGCGATCACAACTTCGGACAGATTTTTATCACCGACACTCACTCCGAGCGGATAGAACGTATCTTTGAAGAAATCACCGATAGCGTGAAGGTTTTTCACATCGAAAAAGGCGAAGTCCATGCGTAGAGATAAAAACGAGGAGGAACTGGGAAGTGTCATTAACCGCTTGCTAAAGGCATACGGACTAGAAGAGGGGTATTACACCGCCGCCGTTACCACCT
>JGI12210J13797_10004487_pt1 | contig 34250 bp, 32 predicted proteins | sample ElkSlonscriptome_3_FD_13797 | JGI IMG/M metagenome (IMG submission 13797) | reverse complement strand
AACGAGAGCAGGCCGCCCGCGGCAACCTCTGACCGCCCGCGACGTAGAAGAACCGGGTTCGAGGGCTCTCCGCGCCCGAGCCGCACGACGCAGACGAACGAACCACCCGCCCGACACGACCTGGAGCTCCCATGCCATTCTACCACCGCCTCGGCGACATCCCCCGAAAGCGTCACATGCAGTTCCGAAAGGAAGACGGGGGACTCCACCAGGAGCAGCTCATCGGCAACAAGGGCTTCAGCGGAATCAGCTCGCTGATGTACCACATCCGTCCGCCGACGACCGTGACGGACTACGAGCTGGTGCGGGAGGTGAAGCTCGAGAAGGACCCGGACGCGGCGCTCCGGCATCGGCACTTCCGGCTGATGGAGACACCGGTAGGGGGTAGCCCGGTCATGGACCGCCGCCCGCTGCTGTTCAACTCGGACGTCTCGTCGTGGTTCGTCCGCCCGGATACCGAAGACGACTTCTTCTACCGGAATGCGCAGGGCGACGAGCTCGTCTACGTGGCCGAGGGGCAGGGGACGCTCGAGACGCAGTTCGGGGATCTCGCCTTCCGCCAGGGTGACTACATCGTCATCCCGCGGTCGATCATGCACCGCTACCGGTTCGACGACGAGGAGCGAGAGGAGGGCGCCGGGCTCGGTGCCCTCCTGATCCTCGAGGCGAACGGCTATTTCCGCGCACCGGAGCGCTATCGGAACGAGCATGGCCAGCTCATCGAGGGCGCGCCGTACAGCGAGCGCGACATCCGACCGCCGGAGACGCTCCGCACGCACGACGAGGAGGGCGAGTTCCCGATCGTCGTGAAGCAGTACGACGCGCTCACCCGCTTCACGCTGGACCACCACCCGCTCGACGTCGTCGGGTGGGACGGGTACTTCTTCCCGTGGGCGTTCTCGATCTACGACTTCGAGCCGAAGGTCGGACGCTTCCACCTGCCGCCCCCGGTGCACCAGACCTTCGAGTGCGAGGGCTTCGTGGTGTGCTCCTTCTGCCCGCGTCCGTACGACTTCGATCCGGAATCCGTACCGGCCCCGTACGCCCACTCCAACGTCATGTCCGACGAGGTGCTCTTCTATACCTCCGAGGAGTTCATGAGCCGGAAGGGGATCGGCTACGGATCGCTCACCCTCCACCCCGACGGCATCCCGCACGGCCCGCACCCCGGGAAGACCGAGGCGTCGCTCGGCGCCAAGGGCACCGACGAGTACGCGGTGATGTTCGACACCTTCCGTCCGCTGCACGTCGCGAAGGGGCTGACCGACGTCGAGGACGACAGCTACCAGCTGAGCTGGCTGGCGCGGGAGCCATGAGGGGCGGCTCACCCGACGCGCGCTTCCGCACGCTTGCGGTCCTGGCGCTCGCGCTCGCGGCCGGCCCCACCCTCTTCGCGGCGCTGGTGCTGGCGCTGGACCTCGGGACCCGGACGCTCGACCCGGGGCTGATCACGCCCGTCTGGGCGGGTGTCGCCGCGGCGAGCGTCGCGGGTGCGGTCGTCCTGTGGCGGAGTCGCGTGCAGCCGATGCTGCCCGGCCTCGGGGCGCCCGTGCCGAGGGAGGGCGTCGACACGGAGCGACTCCGAACCACGCTGGTGATCCTCTGGGCGCTGCTCGAGGGTCAGGCGCTCTTCGGCGTGGTCGCGTACTACCTGACGCTGGATCTCGTCCCGCTGGCCGGGCTGCCCGTCGCCTGGGTCGGCATCCTGCTCGGCCGGCCGCGCCGCGACTGGTTCGGGCGCTGAGCTCCGGGGCGCCGTCGACGTCCGTCCGGGGTCGCAGCCACCGCGATGTCGGCCGCGATTTCGGATAGGATGTTGCGCGGACGGGTGGACTACGCGTAGACTCTTGAGTGCGGGGTCATCTCGATCGACGGGCTCCGTCGTCGAAGGGTAAGCGCTCTTCACGTGATCGTCATGCTGGAGAGCCCAGATGCTTCGCTTCGCCCCCCCCCCCCCGCGCTGACCCTCATCGCCGTCCTCGCGACCGCGGCGTGTGCGGACACCGACCCGCCGGTCGCGCCGGTCGCTGAGTCCGCGACCGCAGTGGTCCAGACCGATCTCCGCCCCGATCGGGGCACGATCGACGACCGCTGGGCCGCCATCTCGCAGGGGGAGGTGCCGGGCTTCGCGGGACTCTGGTACGACGACACGACCGGAGAGATCGTCGTGGCAGCGACCCGGGCCGACTCCCGGAGCGCGGCCAGCGGTCTCGCATCGCGGTCGAGTGCAGCGCGCGACTTCCCGGACGCCCCGGTCCGCTTCGAGGTGGTCTCGTACGACTTTCTGCAGCTGCGGACCTGGAAGACGGCGGCTCGAGCGCTGCTCAGGCTCCCGGACGTCCTCTACATCGACGCCGACGAGGTGCGGAACCGGCTCGTCCTCGGAGTATCCCGGAGCGCGGAGACATCGCAGATACGCGAGCAGACGCGCGCCCTCGAGATTCCGGACGCGGGTGTGGAGTTCGTGATCACGTCGCCGTCCGGGTTCAACGGTGGGAGTCTCAACTCCCCTGCCGCTACCGAAACAGGAGCTTCGCCGCGGAGCTCGAGCCTGACGGACAAGGTCCGACCGACCCAGGGGGGGCTGGAGATCAGGTCCAGCAGGGCTGCATGCACGTTGGGCTTCAACGCCCTTCTCGCGGGCGAGGGGGATGATCCCTACTTCGCCACCGCCTCCCACTGCTCGGCGGACCAGTTTGACCCGGATACCGGGATCTTCAGGCAGGACGAGAATGGAACCAGGGTCGGACGGGAGTCGCATGACCTCGTGCCGCAGACCGGCACCTTTTCCTTCAACGGCGAATCGCACGACTGCACGAGCACCCCGTGCCGGTTCTCGGACGTGAGCCTGGTCGCGTACGACGATACCATCGACGGAGGCGATGTGGATCTGGGCCAGATCGCGTTCACGGCCGAGAACTCGACCACGATCTCAGGCGACCGCAGTGTGACGGCGAAACGGCACTTGTCGACGCTCTACATAGGACTCAAGGTGGAGATGGTCGGAAAGGAGACAGGGCGGACCAAAGGCGACATTACCAGCACCTGCGTGGACTGGCCCTCCGATGGCCCGGTGACCCTTGACCTGCTTTGCCAGTACCGGGCTGACTATGAGTCCGTCGACGGCGACAGCGGGGCGCCCGTGTACGTGCTCCGTCCGAACGGGACCGTCTCGCTGATCGGTGTTCACTCCGCCAATCCCGACGATTCCCAGTTCAGCACGCTGGCCGGTATCGAGGAGGATCTGGGCGTTACACTCGAGGTCTGTATCCCGTCGGGGTGCACCGCCTCGGCGCCCGCGTTGGACGTCGAGATCGGTGGACTCAGCGAGGTGCAGGAATATTCCAGCTGCCTGTACACGGCTGATGCGACCGGCGGATTCCCGCCCTACGCCTATCGGTGGTTCATCGACGGCGATTCGGTCCTGGTGGGAGGCGCCCAGGAAGATCTCGAGATCGAGGATGTCGAGGACCAGAACTTCCTGGTCGAGGTGCGAGTCATCGACGACATGAACGCGACCAGCTGGGATGATCTCGCTGTGGATGTCTCGCCGACCCACCCGGGCTGTCCGCCTATCCTGTAGGGAGCATCCCGAGCGCCGTGACCCGGTTCGAGACCAGACTCCTGTCTGGGGAACCTCGTTGCCGCCGAGTTATTCCAGCCCGAGAGGAACGATGACGGACAAGATGATGCCGATGTGGGGTCTCCTTCTGCTCCTCGTCTTCGCCGCGCCGCGTGCGGGCGACGCTCAGGTCCGGATCGCCGTGAGCGCGGGCCCGACCTTCGCAACCCTCGGAGGCGATGACGCGAGAATGCCCTTCGGAGAAGACCGCGGGGACGTGGTCGAGCTCGGCACTGAAACCGGGTTCTTCGCAGGGGCGAGCCTGAGCGTACCCCTCGGGGGCACTCTGTCCGTCTCCCCCGGAGTGTACTACGTGCAAGAGGGGACGACGTTCGACCGCGATCTGGGATTTCAGAGCGGCTCGGTCGAGCTCTCCTACATCGAGGTCCCGGTGACGATCGGCGTGGCGGTGACGGGAGCGGATCGTCCGGTGGGCGTGAGCCTCTTCGCAGGCCCTGAAGTGTCTATTGAGGTCGAGTGCACGCTCGAGACGAATCCGGGGTTCAACGCCCAGCTCTTCTACGACCAGTTGGACGACTGCCAGCCTCCCAGCGACCTCGAGAAAGGCGCGCGAAGGAAGTCGGTCCTGTTCGGGCTCGTCTTCGGCGCCGAGGTGTCGTACCGCTCCTTCCTGATTCGCGGCGGACTGGACATGGGCCTCACCTCCCTCGACGACACCGACGCCGACGAGGACTTCAGCAACCGGGCGTGGTTCCTCGGCGTCGGCTACGTGGTCGGCGGGTGACGCGCCCCGGAGCGCGCCGACGCGGCCTCGAAGGCGACGCGCATTGTACGAGCGGCCGGCGGTGAACTCCGGCTACCGCCGACCCCAAAGGAGAGAACCGATGACCAGGAACGTGATACTCGCGTCGGGCCTCCTCTTCGCCCTGCTGATCGTCTCGCCGCGGCCGGCCGACGGGCAGGTCCGGGTCGCACTGAGCGCGGGCCCGACGTTCACGACACTGGAGGGTGATGATGCGGCGCTGGCCGGGGCGGCGCCCTCCGTCGGCAACGAGACGGGCTACTTCGCCGGAGCGAGTGTCAGCGTGCCCCTTGGTGGGATCCTCTCCATCTCCCCCGGACTGTACCTCGTGCAGCAGGGTGCGTCGTTTCAGCCCAACTTCAGCGGAGAGTATTCCGTCGAGGTCTCCTACATCAAGGTCCCAGTGACGATTGGCGTGGAGTTGACGGGCGCGGATCTTCCGTTCGGCGTGCACCTCTTCGCGGGTCCCGAAATCGCCTTCGAGATCGACTGCAATGTCGAGACCGGTCGCGAGCCCAGCGGCTTCGATGACTTCGGTGAGTTCGAAGATTGCTATCCCCCTCGTGGCATTGACGACAGCCAACGGAAATCCACCGATGTCGGGCTCATCTTCGGTGCCGAAGTCTCGTACGGATCCTTCCTCGTTCGCGGCGGACTTGACATGGGCCTCACCTCGCTGGACGACTCCGAGGCCGAGTTGGAGTACAGGAATTCGGCGTGGTTCCTGGGCGCCGGGTACGTGATCGGCGGGTGAGGCGGACCGGGAGAGCGCCGATGACACGAGGTGGTGGAGTGGGTCCGGTGCGTGTACACGGCCAACGCGACGGACGGGTTCCCGCCCTACAGCTATCGGTGTTTCATCGACGGCGACTCGGTCACGATCGGTGGCGCCGCTCGGTCCGTGAGGCATCATGAACGCTCGATCCTCGGAATCCTTGGAGGCTGGCATGGATATTCCGAATCGCCTGCTGCGAGTGCTTGGCATGGGGGTGGTCGTGGCTTTCGCGATTGCAGGTACCGCCTGCGGCTCCATCACCGACTCCGCCGATGGGGTGCGACAGGTGGGAGTGATCGGCCCAGTCGCCGACGCTCAGGTGGTGATCCCGGACACAGTCCGGGTCGGGGTCGAGGCCGTGGTCGAGGTCACCACGTTCGGGAGTCCCTGCTTCAGAAAGGGCGAAACCGAGGTAGAACACGCTGCGAATACCGTGAAGATTACGCCCTACGATTACCCGCACGCGAGAGAGAGCTGTTTTAGCATCGAAATCTCGTTCGTTCATCGAGCCACGGTCGAGTTTTCCGAGCCCGGGCTCACGTCCGTCGTGATCGTGGGCCGCGCTCGCGCGACCGAGGACGAGGTTGTCGAGGTCGCCCGTGAGGTGGTGGTTGTCGAGGGTCAGGCGCCGAACTGACCGGACTCAGGATAATAATGACGAAGAACGCGATGCTGATGTGGGGCTTCCTTCTGCTCCTCGTCTTTGCCGCGCCGCGTGCGGGCGACGCGCAGGTCCGGATCGCCGTGAGCGCGGGCCCGACCTTCGCAACCCTCGGAGGCGATGACGCCAGAATCCCGTTCGGCGAGGACCGCGGGGAGGTGGTCGAGCTCGGCAGCGAAACCGGGTTCTTCGCGGGGGCGAGCCTGAGCGTACCCCTCGGGGGCATCCTGTCGGTCTCCCCCGGGGTGTACTTCGTACAGAAGGGGACGACGTTCGACCGCGATCTCGGTTTTCAGAGCGGCTCCGTCGAACTCTCGTACGTCGAGGTCCCGGTCACGATCGGCGTGGCGGTGACGGGCGCCAACCTTCCCGTGGACGTGAGCCTGTTCGCAGGCCCTGAGGTCTCGTTCGAGCTGGACTGCACGCTCGACTTCGACTCCAGTTTCAGTATTCAGCTCCGGTACGATCAGCTTGATGACTGCCAGCCAGCCAGCGACCTCGAAGAAGGCGCGCGAAGGAAGTCGGTCCTCTACGGGCTCGTCTTCGGCGCCGAGGTGTCGTACCGCTCCTTCCTGATTCGCGGCGGACTGGACATGGGCCTCACCTCCCTCGACGACACCGACGCCGACGAGGACTTCAGCAATCGGGCGTGGTTCCTGGGCGTCGGGTACGTGGTCGGCGGGTGACGCGCCCCGGAGCGCGCCGACGCGGCTTCGAGGGCGACGCGCATTGTACGACCGGCCAGCCACGAACTCCGTTTATCGGGCTCCTCGCTGTCTTGGATAGGTGGCGCGGTCGTGCCGCGGAATGCGGCTGGGCGGATCGAGGGGTCGCCCCGGCCGTGGCGGCCGTCATCCTCCAGAGCTCGCCGATGCCGGAGGCGAATGCCCCCTCACGCGAGCGCCTCGAGCGCCGCGAAGTGGACGGCGTTGGGGATGTCGCGTTCGCGCTTCCATTGCGCGGACGCCGCGAGCGGCCCCGGGTCGGCGCCACGGCGTCGGTTGTGCTCGGCGAGCGAGCGGGCCGCGTCCTCGAGCACGTCGGGTGCGAGGGTCGGCGGCCGCCAGCGTCCTTCGTAGTGCAGCCCGCCCCGCGGATCGACGAAGGTCGGCGCGTCGCCGCCCGGCACACCCGAGGATCCCGGCGTCCCCGGCCGGGCCGTCACGATCCGCCATCCTCCCTCGTGCAACAGCCGGTGATGGTGCCGGCACAGCAGGATGCAGTTGGCGAGCGAGGTCTCGCCGCCGTCGGCCCAGTGGCGGATGTGGTGGGCGTCGGTGAAGCGCAGCCCGCAGCCGGGGAACCGGCAGCCGCCGTCGCGCAGGTCGAGGGCGCGACGGAGCGCGGGCGGGATCGTGCGCGTGCGGCGACCGACGTCGAGGGGCTCGCCCTGCGCACCGTGCTGGACCCGCACGACCGCCGCGTCGCACGCGAGCCGTCGGGACGTTTCAGCTGGAACGCGTGTGCCGTCCTCGAGGTGGGAGGAGCGGTCGGAGGAGTGCGGCTCGGTGCCGTGCCCGGCTGCGCGTCTGCCGCCGCAGGTGCACGCTCCTCCGCCCTCCACCGCAGCCGAATCACCTCCAGCGCGGGATTGGGCTGCGCTCAGCGTTTCAGCTGAAACGTGCAGCATGACCTGGTAGCGCTCGGCGCGGGTGCCGCTGATCGGCACGTCCGCGTCGTCCTCGCCGTCTCCCGCGCGCCCGCGCCCACCCCCGAACCCCGCCGCCATCGCCCGCTCGGCCAGCAGCGCGAGCGCATCGGCCCGACGGCGGGCGGCGGCCCGCGACGTGTCGTGGGCGACGTCATGGGCGGTGTCGTGGGCCGCGTCGCTGCCGCCGCCCGACGCAGCCACCGCCGCATGCCCCATCCCCGGCGCGTCCGCCGCGCGAAAGATCGCGTCGCTCGCGGCCTCGATCGCGCGCATCAGCAGCGCGCCGACCTCAGGTGGCAGGCGCCCGCGCACGACGTACATCCCCTCGTCGTCCGGAAAGACCGAGAGTGTGCGGCTCGCATGCAGCTCGCGCTCGATGTCGGCCTCCTCGGCGCGGTCGTGCTTCTTCCAGGCCCGCACGACTCGCTCCGTCTGGGCCGTCGTGCAGCCCCGCGCCAGCTCGAGCAGGTCCGCCTCGTTTTCGGGCGTCGCCACCCGCGTGAGCGCCCGCACCTTCGAGAACGACAGCTCGCCGCGTGACATCGCGGCCGCGGTCTCGGGCAGTGCTTCCAGCGCCCGCGCCGCCCGTACCTTCTCTCGGGCTGCGCCGAGATCGATCCCGGTCCGGAACGCCAGCCAGTGCGCGCACGAGCGATGCCCCTCCCGCGCCCACCCCCGAGCGCGATCGAACTCCGCAATCAACTCCAGCAGACGCGCGGTCGCGGCATGGATGTGGGCCGCGAGCGTCGTGATCTCGTCGGCCAGGTCGTCGAGCCGGTCGTCGTCGAGGGGCGGGTCGTCAGTCGCGTCATCGTCCATCCACTCCGGCGCGGACTCCCGCACGAGGAAGAGCGGGGGGCGTGAACCGCGGACGTACGGATCGGACGGACGGCGGATGGGGGAGGCGAGCATCATGACGAACACCTGCATCACGGGGGGGGAACAAAGACACCGAACACACCCCGAAATATATACGCCCGATTTTCGGCCCCTCAGGTGCGCGCGAGCCGCGAAATCTCGCCATTCCGGGCCTCGGGGAATGCCTGAGCCGCTCGCTCGTCCGCATCGGGGCCACGAGGCACGTCGAGGGCCGCAGCAGAACCTGCTCCCGGACTCCTCCGACCGTGAGCCCCGAAATCCGTCCATGGCTGGATGGGACAGATGTACGAGGCGCCCGACTTCGGCACGCCGGGGCTCGCCCGCCCGGACTCGAAGCCGTACCCTTGCTGCGACGCGCCCGACAACGCCCCTCGTCCGACGGCGATCCACCCGTGGCCTCACCCGTGACCCATCCACACCGGCGAGGAGCCGTTTATCGCCGATTCCGAGGGAATCAGACGATGCCCAGGAACGCGACATCCGTGTGCGCCATGCTTCTCGCCCTGCTGATCGTCTCGCCCCGTCCGGCCGACGGGCAAGTGCGACTCGCCGTGAGCGGGGGCCGGACCGTGGCCACCCTCGAGGGCGATGACGCGGTGCGGCCGTTCGGTGCGGACGAGGCCATCCTGGACACCGAACGGGGGGTGTTTGCCGGGGCGAGCGTGAGCCTCCCTCTCGGCGGATTCCTCTCGATCTCCCCGGGGCTCTACTTCGTCCAGAAGGGCGCGTCGTTCAGAAATCGTCAACGCGGCTCTGTCGAGCTCTCCTACATCCAGGTCCCGGTGACGATCGACGTGGCGCTGGCGAGTGCGAACGGGTCGTTGGGCGTGCGCCTGTTCGGGGGACCCGAGGTCGGCTTCGAGGTCGGTTGCGATCTGGAGACCAGCGGCTTCAATATCGACCTCTTCTACCGGCAGTTCGAAGACTGCGTCTCTCTACCAGACGAAGATCTCGAGGGCGGCCAGAGGAAGTCCACCGACGTCGGGCTCGTCCTCGGAGGCGAGGTCTCGTACGGCTCGTTCCTCGTTCGCGGCGGACTCGACGTGGGCCTCACCTCCCTGGACGACTCCGGCGCCGACGAGGACTTCAGGAACCGGGCGTGGTTCCTGGGCGCCGGGTTCGTGATCGGCGGCTAACGCGCCGCGTCCGCCTCGGCCGCGCGCTCGAGTCGACCCAGCTCCTCGATCTCCACCGCTTCGAGCTCGTCCAGCAGCGCGTCCACATCCGCGAGTCCGGTTCGCTCGTGATACACGCCGGTGAGCTCGGACTCCGGTTCCAGCTCTCCGGCCTCGAAGCGCGACCGGATCTCGCCGTCGTAGCGTGTGGTCGTCAGCTCGGGGGCGTAGAGGGCGTAGTAGGCCGTGATGTTCGTGACGTCCCGGGTGAAGAAGCGTGCGGCGTTGTTGTTCGCCGAGGCGTCGATCACCTGTGGAAGGTCGATGATCACTGGGCCCTTCTCGTCGACCAGCACGTTGAACTCGGAGAGGTCACCGTGCACCAGGCCGGCGTAGAGCGTGCGCGTGACGTAGCGCATCATCACGCCGTGATCCGCTCGTGACCGCTCGGGCGTGAGCGCGACGTCGCCCAGCCGGGGCGCCTCGTCTCCTTCGCAGTCGGTGATCAGCTCCATGAGCAGCACGCCTTCGTAGCAGCCGTAGGGCTGCGGAACGCGTACCCCCGCGCGCTTCAGCTTGTAGAGCGCATCCACCTCGGTGGTCTGCCACACCGCCTCTTGCTGCTCCCGGCCGAACCGCGACCCCTTCTCCATGGCCCGCGCGCCGGCTGTTGCGGACCTTGCGTCCCTCCCGGTACTCGACCGCATACTTGAAGCCGCGCCTGCCGGCTTCCTTGTAGACCTTGGCGCAGCGCACCTCCTCCCCGCACACGACGACATGGACGTCGGCCTCCTTGCCGCTCATGAGCGGGCGGATGACCTGATCGACGAGGCCGTCGCCGACGAGGGGCTGCAGACGTCGGGGTGTTCTCGTCTCGGGCTCGGGCTTCGAGGGGTGTGGCTCGAAACGTCACGCCACCCGATCGTTTCACACAGCGTCGCGCGATCCTCCCGCCCGGCCCGCGTCGCACCCACGGCCGGGCTTTTCCAGCTTGCTGCCATGAACTCTTCCGACGACCCTACCCAGTCCGACTCCACCTCGCCGGACGACTCGAACCACGATCCGGAACTCCAGGCCCGCATTCGTGCCGCCGTCGAACTCCTCGAGGCGATCGACGAGGACCGGTCGCTGCTGGCCCACGCGGACCCGGACGACCGGCGGCGCCTGATCCACGTGGCGGGCAGGGTGTGGACCCCCGACGAGACGCGCCGTCGCCAGCTCACGCGGGCCCTGGCGAAGCAGCGGAAGGCCGAGGCGAAGGAGCGGCGGGAGGCGGCTCTGGACGAGACCGGGATCCGGACGCTTCGGCGGAAGCCCACCTTTACGACCCCGAACGTCTACCCGCCGGCGCTGCCGGGTGATCTGCCCGCGGCACGTGACGTGCCGGTAGCCGGCGGGTCGCCCGAGGCCGGTGACGGGCCTGCAGCCGGTGAGGCGTCCGACGCCGAGGCCGACGTCGGCCGCCAGCACTGCTACATCTGCAAGGAGGCGTTCACGGAACTCCACCACTTCTACGATCAGCTGTGCCCGACCTGCGCGGAGCTGAACTACCGGAAACGCGGTGAGCTCGCGGATCTGACCGGTCGGATCGCGCTCCTCACCGGGGGGCGGGTGAAGATCGGCTACCAGGCCGGCATCAAGCTCCTCCGGTGCGGTGCCGACCTGATCGTGACCACGCGCTTTCCTCAGGACGCGGCCGCCCGGTACGCCCGGGAAGAAGACTTCGAGGAGTGGGGCGATCGTCTCACGATCCACGGGCTCGACCTGCGGCACACGCCGAGCGTCGAGGCCTTCTGCGCCGGGTTGCTCGAGAGCCGTGAGCGGCTCGACTTCATCGTGAACAATGCCTGCCAGACGGTGCGCCGGCCGCCGGAGTTCTACGCGCACATGCTCACCGAGGAGGCGGCGGCCCGGAAGCAGTTGCCGGCGCATGTCCGTGAGGCCCTGGTCGCCCCNGCGCTGCGCGACGCCCCCGGCCTGACGCACGCGGGAGAGCTCTCACAGCTCCCCCTTCTGCCGGAGGAGCAGGAGAAGCGCCACCAGCTCTTCCCCGCGGGTCGGCTCGATCAGGATCTCCAGCAGGTCGACCTGCGGGAGACGAACTCGTGGCGCATGCTCATGGACGAGGTCCCGACCGTCGAGCTGCTGGAGGTGCACCTGGTCAACGCGGTCGCGCCCTTCGTGCTGAACGCGCGCCTCAAGCCGCTCATGCTGCGCACGGACGATCGCGACAAGCACATCGTCAACGTGTCGGCCGTCGAGGGTCAGTTCTACCGGAACGCCAAGACCACGCGGCACCCCCACACGAACATGGCCAAGGCGGCGCTGAACATGATGACGCGGACCGCGGCCACCGACTACCGGAACGACGGCATCCACATGAACGCCGTCGACACCGGATGGGTGACGGACGAGGACCCGACGGCGATCGCCGAGCGGAAGACCGAGATCCACGGATTCCACCCGCCGCTGGACATCGTCGACGGCGCCGCGCGCATCGTGGACCCGATCATCACGGGGATGAACACGGGGGAGCACGTCTGGGGGCAGTTTCTCAAGGACTACGCGCCGACCGACTGGTAGGCCGAAGCCGTCTACGGTCGTCCGCGAATCCGGGCGGGATCACCGGGCCGTGCGGTTCACGCCCGGAGGACCTAGGTTCCGCGCTCCTCTCACCACCGGAGACTTCGATGCTGCGTGCCCGTCTGCTCCCATCCGCGATGCTCGTCCTTCTCGCCGCGTGCGCCGCCGGCCCGCCGCCCGAGCCGCCGGCACCGGAGTTCGATCCAGCGGGGCTATGGAGCTTCAGCGTCGATATCGAGGGCCAGCCCCTCACCGGCACCATGCGAATCCGCGGATCCGAGGCGGACGGCTATCGAGGCAGCTTCTCTTCGGAGGCGGGGGAAGCCAGGATGTCTCGCGTGACCTTCGCGGGTACCACGATGAGCTTCACCATTCCGGAGCTCGGCGCCAGCGGTACGCTCGAATTCGAGGGTGATCGGTTCACGGGGGAATTCGATGGCGACATGGGCATCATCGAGGTCACGGGGCGACGCCAGGGCGGCTGAAGCCGTTGGTCCCCCGCGCCCGATCCGTTCAGAGCGCCGCGAGCCGCCGAGGCTGACGCACACCTTCGGCCATCGAGAACGAGTAGAGGAAGTTCGTGAAGCCGCGGTCGTAGTCCGAGAGGCCGTTCTGGCCGGTGAGCTTCATCCGGGCGTCGTAGAGTTTCCTCATCGCGTCGCCGACCACGGACTCGTAGATCCCCGGCGGGGGCCGGAGGCGCAGGAAGAACTCCATCAGCTCCCCCCGGAGCCCGATGTCTTCCAGAGCTGCCGCGAAGAGCGCCGGATCCTCCGGATGGAGAATGCGAAGCTGCCGGTGGAGCCGTTCGGCCCGAGCCGACTGCACCAGCAGTGGGTCGCCCGAGTTCCGGAGAGCCAGGTAGGCGAGCACCTGGGCGTGGAGTTCCTTCATGTACCCCTTCCGGTGGACGAACTCGTGGGCGATCACGTGCGGCTCGAAGACCGCCGTATCCGTGAAGATCGCCACGTCGCCACTCAGCGGGTCGCAGGTACCCTGGGCGAAGGGGAAGACGAGCCCGGCGAGGGACAGGCTTCGGATCTCCGCGCTGGTTTCGACCCGTTGCCCCGTGATCGAGGCGGTGAAATCGGTGAGGACCTCATTCACCCGCACGGCCAGCTCCCTCCGAGGAAGTCGTTCCCCGGTGTACTCGCGATTCAGGAGGGCGGCCAGCCGCTGCACCTCCACCCGACGTGAATTCTCGGGCTGCTCGGACAGGAGATCCACGTCGGCCCCGAACTCCGCCTTGAAGTCGATGCGCCGCACCCCCTGCCGCGCGGACCAGTCCCGGGCCACGCTCCCGACGTAGAATCCCAGTGCGGCCACCTGAAGCGCCCGCCCGGGGAGCGTCGCGCCCAGGAGTATGCGGGAGGCCAGAGGAGCTGCAGCCACGACATCGAGCAGGGCGACCGGCGAGTACGTCGCGTCGTTGGGAATCCGGATTTCGTCGTGATGCGGCATGCCTGCCCCGTCGGAAGGATGGAGTCCACATGGACGGAGCCACCGGACGTCGGTTCGAACATGCCCTAGTTCACGGCGGACCCGGTCCGGGTTCCGTGGGATTCCCGCCGCCCTGTGGGATCCGCTAGCGGAGCACCATCAGCGAGATCGTGCAGTTCCGGATCATGTCGGCGGTCGTGCTGCCGAGGAAGAAGCGCCGCACGCGGGAATGCCCGTAGGCGCCCATGATGAGCAGGTCGATGTCGTGCTCGGCATGGTAGCGGGGCAGCGCGGTCTCGGGCTCGCCGCTCACGACAGCGGTGGTCACGTCGAATCCCGCACTCGCCAGCACCCGGCCGGCCTCCTCGAGCGCGGTCGCGATCTGCGTCGAGTTCGATCCCGCCGATACGACGTGGCAGGGAATCCCCTGCAGGAGCGGGCTGGCGGCCACGATGTCGACTCCCTTGCGTGCGGTCTCGCTGCCGTCGTGCGCGAAGAGGAATCGTCCCGGGGGTGAGAAGCTCTGCTGAGCGATCAGCACCGGCCGACGGAGTGCGCGGATGATGTGCTCGAGGTGCCCGCCGAGGTGCCCGTGGTCCCCCTCCGTGTCGGCACCGCGCTTGCCCACGACGAACATGCGGGTCTCCGGCTCGACGGCGATGAGCGCGTCGACGAGGTCACCATGGCGCTGACGGGTCTCGATGGAGGTCAGGCTTTCGCCGGCCATGCGCTCGAGTGCGGCCGCGAGGAGGTGGCGCCCGTGCTCCACCTCGAGTCGGGAGCGCTGCGCATCCAGGTCGGCGAGCTCCTCGAGGAGTCGGGACTTGGCTCCGAAACCGATCGTGCCGCTGAGGTTCTGTTCCGAATCGACTCTCCCGCCGGGAGGATGGGGAATCACGTGGAGGAGGCTGAGGGGAGCTTCCATTCGACCGGCCGACCACAGCGCGTAGTCGCACACGGACTCGGCGTAGCGGGACTCGTCGATGCAGGCGATCACCTTGCCGCCGACATTCGTGGTCGAGACTTCGGAATCGGTCATGGCGTCCACGCAGGAGCGGGTAGAAAGATCATGAGTGGGGCATCCCGTATCAGTGCGCCATCAACATCAGTGCGCCATCAACTGATCGACGGCGTCTGGCTTGTCGTGCACGGCGAATCGGTCGACCAGGGTCGCACTGGCCTCGTTGAGGCCGATGAGGTCCACCTGGGCGCCCTCGCGCCGAAATTTGAGCACCGCCTTGTCGAGCGAACTGACCGCCGTGATGTCCCAGAAGTGTGCGTGCGTCAGATCGATCGTCACTCGGTCGAGGGCCTCCCCGAAGTCGAAGCCGTCCAGAAACGCCTCGGTCGAGGTGAAGAAGACCTGCCCATAGACCTCGTAGGTGCGGTGCAGGCCATCGTCGGATAGATGCGACTGGACCCGAAGGAACTGGCCCACACGCCGAGCGAAGAAGAGCGCGCTGAGCAGCACGCCGACGAGTACGCCCTGGGCGAGGTTGTGGGTGACGACCACGACGACGACCGTCGAGATCATCACCACGCTCGCGCTCTTCGGATTGGTCCGGAGCGCGAACAGCGAACTCCAGCTGAAGGTACCGACGGAGACCATCACCATCACCGCGACCAGGGCAGCCATCGGGATCTGGGCTACCCATTCGCCGAGGAAGACGACCAGGATCAGCAGGACGCTGCCCGCCGCGAGTGAAGAGAGGCGTCCTCGACCACCGGACTTCACGTTGATCACCGACTGACCGATCATCGCACAGCCCGCCATGCCACCGAGCAGACCCGAGCCGATGTTCGCGATACCCTGGCCGACGCACTCACGATTTCGGTCGCTCGTCGTGTCCGTCAGATCGTCGACGATGGTCTCGGTCATCATCGACTCGAGCAGCCCGACGACCGCGAGCGTCAGGGCATACGGGAAGATGATCCCGAGCGTCTCGAAGGTCAGCGGGACGTCGGGCCACAGGAAGACCGGCAGGCTGTCCGGGAGGGCCCCCATGTCGCCGACCGTCCGGAGGTCGAGTCCGAGCGTGATGGAGACGGCCGTGAGCGCGACGATGCAGATCAGCGGCGACGGGATGGTCCGGGTCAGATAGGGCAGGCCGTAGATGATCGCGAGCCCGACCACGACGGTCCCGATGACCAGGGGACGTGCGTTCTCCCCCGTGATCTCGGGAAGCTGTGCGAGGAAGATCAGGATCGCGAGCGCGTTGACGAACCCGGTGACGACCGAGCGGGAGACGAACCGCATGAGGCTCCCGAGGTGAAACGCCCCCGCGATCATCTGCAGGACTCCGGTGAGGAGTGTGGCCGCCAGCAGGTACTCGAGGCCGTGGTCTCGAACCAGCGTCACCATGACGAGCGCCATGGCGCCCGTGGCCGCCGAGATCATGCCGGGCCGCCCACCGACAAAGGCGGTGATTACGGCAATCGAGAACGAGGCGTAGAGCCCGACCTTGGGGTCGACGCCCGCGATGACCGAGAAGGCGATCGCCTCCGGGATCAGCGCCAGCGCGACGACGAGGCCCGCGAGCACATCGCCACGGACGTTGAACAGCCATTCCTGACGGATGGTACGGAGCATCACGACCGAGCATTGGGGTGGGGCAGGGCCCACGAGCTCGACGGAGTGGGACTCCAGGCGCGGAAGGGCTTCGAGACGGGTCGGAAGGACCGGTCGGCGCGCTGAGACCCCGGCATCCGAGGATGGGTCCGTCTACGGTCTACGCCCGCCCGGGACGAGCAGCCGGGAGACCGGCTCCCGACTGCCGCCGTTCACCCGTCTCGTCGGTTCCGAGGTATCGTCGCGAGGATCCCGGCGATCATCTCGTGGACGCCGGGGCGGGCGGGATCGGCTCGAACTCCCAGAAGCCCGCGACCTGATCCTCCGTGCCGAGCATCTCGTAGCGAATCAGACTGATCGGGATGCGGCCCTTCGACAGGAAGTCGTCGTGGAAGGCGTTGAGGTCGAAGGCCTCGCCGTCCCGGATCCGCATCTCGCCGAGCAGCTGCTGGAGTTGGAGGTTCCCGATGGTGTAGCCGAGACCGTAACCGGGTGGGCGGCGGAGATAGATCTCGGCATCGACGCGCGCGACGTCGTCGTCGAGCCAGGGGGACCCCTCGCGCATGTGGGCGGCACCCTCTGCGATCGTCATCTCGCCCAGCTGCATCCCGATGTCCGCGGTGACGCGCGTCGCGCGGAAGATGCCGAAGAGATACATCAGCTCGTGGACCCGGGGCAGGTGATCGATCACGCCGGCTCGGACCATCGGCTCCTCGAGGTACACGCCCCACCCCTCGACGCGGACGCCGTCGGAGATCCGGGACCGGATCGGGTGGTCGCTGCGCCGCGCGAACCACCCGTCGTAGCGGTGGCCGGGAATCACGGCGTGGAGGTGGTCCGGGTGTGGATCCCGGAACTGCACCTTCTCCCAGAAGTTGAGGCCCTCCGGACGTTCGATGAAGGGTGCGTTGTATCCGAAGGCGTCGAAGTCGGGCGTGTCGTCCGGCAGTGTCAGGATCTCCTGTTCGACCAGCCACCGTCTCACGTTCTCGTCGGTACTTCGGAGGCGTGCCTCGTACTCCGCCTCGGAGCGGGCCGGCTCGAGGGTGGGGAGATCCCGGTTGCGCGCCTCCTCCAGCGCGAGGAAGGCGGTGAGCCGCTCCCAGTCACGGCGAGCGAGCAGCGCCATCTCACCCGCGGTCCAGGGAAGCAGCTTCGCGTTGCGCATGTACCAGTCGAAGCGGGCCTCCCCGACGCCGGCCTCGGCGGTCATCCGTGGTGCCGCGGCGTCCAGCCAGTCGGCGAACTCCTCCACCGCCGCGAGGGCCTCTTCCACCACCGGGACCAACTCGGGCCGCGAGGCCGGGACTCGCTCGAGCAGATCCTCGTACCACCCGATCACCCCGGCGGGCGGCACCGCGCGGTAGGGGTGGCCATGCCCCACGCCGTCCGGATTCCGCATGTTGAAGCGCGCCAGCGCCAGGAAGTCGGCGGCACCCTCGTCCAGGTTCTGCCGGGCTGCCCCGATGATGTGAGGCACCGCCTCCAGCCGCTCGCGGGTCCGTGCGATCGCCGCATCGCCCGCATCCAGATCGGAGAAGGCGAGGCGGAGCAGCGGGTCCACGTAGGTGCCCGGATCACGGGCCCACGGCCGGCTGACCTCCAGATGGAACCGTTCGGCGGCGATCTGCGCCTTCACCGCGAGGTAATCCGCCTTCTCCGCACGCGTCCATGCGCCGTGATCGATGCCCCTCAGCCGCCGCTCGAGGGTGTCGATCGTCGAGATCCGGGAGGCCACGGCGTCTCGACCGTAGTCCACGACGCCGTAGGGTGCCTCGGGGTCGTCGAAGGCGGCCGACCACACCGCGGGGGAGCGGGCCTCGGAGAGATCCCGGAAGACCGTGACGAGTCCGTCGTAGCCGTCGGATGTCTGCGCCGCCATCGACGACGCGGACGAGGCGATCAGGACCGTGAGCAGGAGGGTCGTTCCGGGCAACGTCCGCTTCAGCATGGAGACTCTTCCGGTGTGGACGGGGAGATGCCGAGCACGATCGATCCCGGTGTCCGTTCGGGGACCGACGTGAGGGTGCGACCCGGGGATCGGGGCGCGCAAGGACCCTGGGCGGGTCTCCCGCCCGGGCGGATCACACCCCCATCTTTTCCGCACCCCAGATCGTCTTGTGGATCTGGGTCTGGAAGCGGAGCGGAAGGTCACTTTCGAGAATCCAGGAGGCGAGCGCCTCCAGATCGACCTCGTTCCACACGGGCGAGACGAGCAGGGCTCTCAGTGTGCCATCGTGGACGGCGGCGTCCAGCGCACGCTCACGGATCGTGTCGCACATCCAGTCGAAGTCCGCCCGGTCCGCCACGACGAACTTCACCTCGTCGTGCGGCAGCAGGTGGTCGAGGTTCGCCCAGAGATTCTTGTCGACCTCACCCGATCCGGGGCACTTGAGGTCCATGATGACGTGCGCCCGGGGATCCCGTGGCTCGATCGTCACGGCACCCGACGTCTCGATCAGCACGGTGAATCCGGCGTCCAGCAGCCGCTCGATCAGCGGAAAGGCGTTCGGATGCGCCAGCGGCTCGCCGCCGGTGATCTCCACGAGTGGCGTTCCGATGTCCGTCACCTCGTCCACGATCGCGTCGAGCGCCATCCGCTCGCCGCCGTGGAAGGAGTAGGTGGTGTCGCACCATACGCACCGCAGCGGGCACCCGGTGATGCGCACGAAGGTGCAGGGGAGACCCGCCCAGGTACTCTCTCCCTGGATCGAATGGAAGATCTCCGTGATGCGGAGGAAGGGTGTGGCAGGCCCTCCGGTCACCGGCCGCCCGTCGGCGGGAGCGTCCTGGTTCACCGACCCTTCGGCCAGAGAAAACCGAGCGGCGTCTCCTGCACGATGCTGCCGGCCATGAACAGCATGTTGGCGGGCCGCTCGGCGAGCCGGCGCATCAGGTAGGGGTACCAGGCCTCGCCGAAGGGGATGTAGGCGCTCACCCGCCATCCGTCCTTCGCGAGGCGCGTCTGAAGGTCGCGACGCACCCCGTAGAGCATCTGGAACTCGAATCCATCCGGCCCGATTCCCTCCCGCTGCGCGAATTCGACCGTAGCGTCGATCATTCGCTCGTCGTGGGTGGCGATCGCCGGGTAGTTCCCCTCCGCCAGGAGCAGGCGCATGAGCTCGATGAAGCTCCGGGAGACCTCGTCCCGGGACTGGAATGCGACCTCCGGCGGCTCGGCGTACGCACCCTTGCAGAGGCGAACCTGAGCGCCGAGCCGATTCATCCGGTGGACATCCCCGACCGACCGGTGGAGGTAGGCCTGCAGCACCACCCCGATGTCACGCCAACCGTCGGTCCACAGCGCCTCGAAGGCGTCGAGCGTGGGCTGGGTGTACTCGGACGACTCCATGTCGAAGCGCAGGAACACCCCGCACTGCTCGGCGGCGTGGAGCACGGGCGAGAGGTTGTCGCGGAGGAAGGCGTCACCGATGTCCTGGCCGAGCTGCGTGAACTTCAGCGAGGCGCTCGACCGGAGTCCCCTCGCCCGGACCCGTTCCATGAGCTCCACGTAGACGTCCGCGGCGCGACGCGCCTGCAGCTCCGAGCCGACCGATTCGCCGAGGTAGTTCGCGATGGCGTGGAGCCCCGCGGTGTTGGCGTCCTCGATCGCCTCCAGCACCTCGTCGACCGTCTCGCCGGCGACGAAGCGCTGGGCCATGCCGCGCAGGGGCGTCTCGGTCACGACCTTCTTCGCGACCGGCGACCGACCCATGTAGATGAGGGAGCTCCTCAGCAGGTCCGCGTTCAATCCACCTCCCCGATTCGATCCATACGAAGCCCGATCGCTTCGTCGAGCCACTGCTTCACCTGTGCGAGCGACGACCGTCCGGCCTCGCGTCGCACCTCGTCCTCCGTCCGTTCGCGCCACAGCGTGGGCGACTCGGCATGTCCCACGACGCCGACACCGGTGTCGGCCCACCGCAGGAATACCAGGTACCCCTCCCATGGTGCCCGGAGGTCCGGCGTCCGCTCGGCCTCGATCGACACCGTGTAGGGGTGGCCATCCGCGCCTTCGAAGGCGGGCGGCCGCTCATGCACGCGAAGGTAGCCACCGAGGGTGGCGTCCTCCGAGCCGTGGACGTCCGCCGGGACATCGTCGTGCGCACCGTCCCCGTCTCTGGAGACGGGGGAGGCCCCGCTCGTCGGCTCGGGTTCGGAATCGGACATGGAAAAAGGTAACGGACGGGGTGGACGTCCGGGGAGCCGCCGCGCAGCTTGCGGACATGAATGCCGATACCACGATGTATGCTGCCCGCTTCGCCGACCACGGCGGTCCCGACGTCCTGCGTCTCGATCGGATCCCGATTCCGGAGCCCGGCCCCGGGGAGGTCCGGATCCGGGTCGAGGCCGCTGCCCTGAATCATCTCGACCTGTGGGTCCGAAGGGGGCTCCCCATCGAGATCTCGATGCCGCACATCGGTGGCTCGGACATCGCCGGTACGGTCGACCTCGCCGGCCCCGGGGTGGACATGGTCGCCGGACTGGATGGAGCCGCGATCCCGGTGCAGCCGGGCATGCGGGTCGTCGTCGATCCATCGCTGAGCTGGCTCGACCCGACGTCCGACGCCTCGACATGGGAGGGACGGAACCCCGCGGGGCTCCGGCTGATCGGGGAGCACACCGACGGGGGATTCGCCGAGTTCGTGGTCGTGCCCGCCGAGAATGTGGTGCCGATCCCCGACACGCTGTCGTCCGACGTGGCGGCGGCGGCTTCCCTCGCCGGGGTGACGGCGTGGAGGGGGCTGATCACGCGCGGAGGACTTCGTGACGAGGAGGTCGTCCTGATCACGGGTGCCTCGGGAGGGGTCTCCACCATGGCCATCCAGATCGCCAAGGCGCGAGGCGCGGCCGTCATCGCCGTGACGTCCACGCCCTGGGTAGACCGCGTCCGGGAGCTCGGTGCGGACCTCGTGCTCGATCGGACGGCGGGGGACTGGGCGACCATCGCGGGCACCGTGCGGGACGGGCACGGCGTCGACCTCGTGCTCGATTCGGTGGGCGCCCCGATGTGGCGCGGAATCTCGAAGACTCTGGCCCCCGGCGGCCGCGTCGTCTCCTACGGCGCCACCGGCGGACCGAAGGTCGAGATCGACCTCCGTCACCACTTCTGGAAGCAGACGAGCTTTCTCGGCAGCACCATGGGGTCGCCCGAGGACTATCGGGCGGCGATGCGGGCGGTGGCGAAGGGCGATGTCCGGCCGGTCGTGCACACCACGCTCCCGCTGGCGCGCTGCGCCGATGCGCATCGCATGCTCGAAGCCGGCGACGTGTTCGGGAAGGTCGTGCTCACGCCGGATGGTGCATCGTGACGATGGATCCGGCGAGCGACGCAGGCGCCGGGTCGGCGGGCCGGCGAGCGAGGGTGGAGAAGGAGGAGGGCCCAGCCGTCGACCTCGAGGGTGTCCAGGCGGCGGTGGACGCCTGGATCGGCCGGTTCGAGGAGGGCTACTGGCCACCGCACGTGAATCTTGCCCGGCTCACGGAGGAGGTCGGTGAACTCGCTCGGTTGATCAACCACCGCTTCGGCCCGAAGGCGAAGAAGCCGGAGGAGGAGGAGCAGGAGCTCGGGGAGGAGCTCGCCGACATCCTGTTCGTCCTCGTCGCGATCGCCAACGAGCAGCGGATCGACCTCACGGACGCGTTCGAGGGCGTACTCGCGAAGTATCGGCGCCGCGACTCCGATCGGTGGGAGCCGAAGATCGACGCCCGGGGGGACGCCGCCGGCTGATTCGCGAAGTCCCGCGCCGAGGCCTCGGTCGTCGACTCAGTTCCCGACGCCGATCCTGATCCCGAGCTGCAGGAACGGCCAGTACTCGGCGTAGGACGGGATGTCCGCGTCGATGGCGGCCAGCTCCGCGTCGAAGGCGGCGTTCGGAACCAGGGCGTCGAGTTCGCCGGTCAGGTCACCCACGATGTCCGGGTCTCCGGTGAAGGCCACGCCGAGATCCATGAAGAGGCCCAGCCCGCTGCCGGTGGTGCCACCGAGCCCGACCGCGACGAAGGGGGCGGTGGAACTGGTTTCCCATCCGACCGTTACGGTCCCGGACTGGCTGTATAGCGTTCCGTCGATGGTCACCGGGCTCGACGGCCCGACCGCCCGGAAGAGCTCGAAGTCGCCGGAGCGGAAAAGCAGGCCTCCCGAGAGCCGGAGCGGGCCCGAGACCGTCAGATCGAGCCCCGCCGTCGCCATGAAGTCCGGCGGCCGGCCCTCGAAGCTGTTGCTCTCGATCTCGAGATCGTCGAACTCGATCGGGAACCACCCGATGCCGCCGCGGATCGCGAGCCGGTCGGTGAGCTCGATGGCGGCGTCCGCCCCGACCCCGGTGGATCCGACCTTCGGCATGACGGAGATCTGCGCGGAGGCGCGGGCGGGTGCGAATGTGAAGAGGAGTGCGACGAGGAGGGCGGTGGCGAGCGAGGGGAGGTGGGTCATGGGCCTGATCCGAAGGTGGCAGGGAACGGCGGTTCGTCAGTCCTCGTCCCGGATCCGGCCGAGCTCCTCGACGAAATGCTCGAGCTCGTCGGTCGTGTTGTAGAAGTGAGCGCTCACGCGGACATGACCGGGGCGATGATCCACCACGATACCCGCCTCGGCGAGCTCACGCACCACGCGCGCTTCGTCCTCCATCGCGATCATCACGATGTTCGAGCGGTGCGCGGCGTCCTCACGCATCCGCAGCGAGAATCCCTCCCCGCGGAGGCGTGCCACGAGATGATCGGTGAGCTCGCGGTCTCGCTCGTGGATCGTGTCGAACCCGACCGATTCGAGGAGTTCGTGCGCGCCCAGCGCCATGTGGACGGTGGCGAGCGGGGGCGTCCCGAGCTCGAATCGACGTGCGTCGTCACGGAATTCGAAGTGCTCGAAGTCGAAGTCGAACTGGTCCCTGGCCGCGAACCAGCTCGTGAACCTCGGCGTGAGTTGCTCGATTCGGTGATGCCGAACGAAGGCGTACCCCAGACCGGGCCCGCCGCACAGCCATTTCAGCGGCCCCGTGACGTAGGCGTCGACCCCGGCGGCGGTCACGTCGACCGGGATCTGACCGGAGGCCTGATAGCCGTCGATCACGCACCACGCACCCGAGCGGTGGGCGATGTCGGCGATGGCCGAGATGTCCTGAATGAACCCGGTGGCGTAGAAGACGTGCGATGTGGCGACCATGAGGGTCCGGTCGTCGACTGCATCCTGGTACTGCTCGAGGTCGATACCCACGCCGTCCCCCGACCGCAGCGGGACCAGTTCGATCTCGGGCTTCACACGGAACTGGTAGGCGAGCGTCGGGAAGTCGAGCTCGGAGCAGATCACCCGGTTCCGTCCACCCTCGATCGCAGCCCTCGGCATCGACTCCGTGATCATGGACAGGGCGGCGGACACCGAGGGCATCAGCGCCGTCTCCGCCTCCGATGCCCCGTGGGCCGCTCCCGCCTTCTCGCGGAGCGTCGACAGCTTGCCCATCCAGTACTCGTACCATGCGGACGCGCCGCGAAGGTGCCACTGCTCGCGGAAGTCGTCGAGTTCCGCCTCGGCGGCTCTGGAGAGCGCCCCGAGGGAGCACGAGTTGAGGTAGTTCGTACGCGAGAGAATCGGGAAATTCTCGCGAAGTGCAGTCAGGTCGAGGTCGCTCATGCGGGGGCACGTGGGCGGGGTGAGGCAACGATCCGGGCGTCGAGTGTATCGAACACCCCGGAATCGCCCGCGGGATTCGCCGCGGGGCCATCCACGATGTTCGACGCCCGTTCCCCCACTCGATCGATCCGGAGAATCCCCATGCCGGCTGCGCCGTCCAGACTCCCCTTCGCGCTCTTCTTCGCCCTCGCCTCCGTCGCGTGCGGCGGCGATGAATCCGCATCCGAGGCTCCCGGCCTCGAGGGCGGCGACGCAGATCTCGCGTGGACCGCCGAGGAGGTCTATTCGCTGGGCGGATTCGAGGCGATCGACTGGGACGCGTTCGGCGACGTGAGCGGCGTCGGATTCGACGGGGACGGCAATCTGTACGTGCTGGACTCCCAGGCGGTACGCGTACACAAGATCGCGTCGTCCGGGGAACTGGTGCGGAGTTTCGGGAGCCAGGGCGAGGGGCCGGGCGAACTCAATCGGCCGGAATCGATGGTGGTGTTTCCAGATGGGCGCGTGGCGGTGTACGACTTCGGCAAGTTCGGCTGGGTCCGGTACGACACCGAGGGCGAGTGGATCGAGGATGTGACGATCGACGACCCCGGTACCATGCAGCTGCTCGGCAATTTCAGCGTGGCCGGGGGGGACGCGGTGTTCGCCGAGGTCGTGGGCGAGATCCGGATGAACCGAGGCGGGGGTGGAGAGGATGTCGAGGCCGGCGGCGATGGGGAGGCCGAGGAGTCGGGGCCGCCGGTGGTGCGGGTCGCCCTGGCGGAGGGTGCCGAGGCGACGACCGTCTACCGCGGTTGGGAGCCGCCGGAGCCGGAGGGGCCCGAGAGCGAGTTCTCGGCATCGAGCGATGCCGGTAACACGATGCAGATCCGGATGTCTCCGCTTCGCGCCTTCGAGCCGGGTCTCCTTCTTTCCGGCCTGCCGGGTGGCGGCTTCGTCGTCGTCGACTCGACCGCCTACGATGTCGAGATTCGTGACGCTTCGGGCGAGCTGGTCGGGGCGATCTCCAGACCGATCCCTCCCGTGGTCGTGACGGAATCGATCCGCGAGGCGGAGCGCGGTCGTCGGATCGCGGAGGTGGAGGAGCGGGAACAGCGGGGCGACCAGACCGGTGGGGTGCGGCTTCTGGGTGGCGGTGGCGCGGCCGACCTGGACATGTCCGGGATGAACCGGATGATGCGTGAACGCATCGAGAACATGACGTTCTACCCCGAGATTCCGGTGATCGAGGCGCTGGCCACCGACCCGGATGGGCGCGTCTGGATCCAGCGATCTTCGGGCGAGCCCGGGGAGGACGGTCCGACCGACATCGTGCGTACGGACCAGACCTACGTGGGGACGCTTCCGGCGGACGGGATTCGGACGCCCGACGCCTTCGGACCCGGCGGGCTGGCCGCGTGGATCGAGACCGACGAGTACGACGCGCAGCGGATCGTGGTGAAGCGGATCGTGGAGGGCGGCGGCGACTGACGCAGGACTCGGAGTAGCCGCTCGGAAGGCGTCCTGGAGGGCCGCGGGCACGACGGGCCCACCCCCGGGTACTGCGGCCCGTGATATGGATCCCCATCGCGACCCTCCCATGGGTCCTCGTCCTCGGATTCCTCGTCCTCGGGGTCCGTCTGCCTCGCCGCCTCCCGGCCACCACCGCGGAGCCGTCGCGTGAGTGGCGGCGTGCATCGGTCGTCATCCCCGCCCGGAACGAGGAACACAACATCGAGCGGGTGCTCCGCTCCCTGATCGCCAGCGACTACCCGGACCTCGAAGTCATCGTCGTGGACGATCGGAGCGAGGATGGGACGGCAGCCGCGGTTCGGCGGGTCGCGGCCGAACTCGAGGGGGTGGAGAGCCCGACGATTCGCCTGGTCGACGGGGACGACCTCCCCGACGGCTGGTTGGGGAAGCCGTGGGCCTGCCAGCAGGGCGGACGCGTGGCGACGGGCGACTACATCCTCTTCACGGACGCCGACACCCGGCATGCACCCGACCTTCTTCGCCGGGTGGTGGCCGAGGTCGAGCAGAGCGGGGCCGACGCCCTCTCCCTCGTGGGGCGCCAGCTGATGCTGAGCTTCTGGGAGCGCGTGGTACAGCCGCAGATCTTCACCTCGCTGCTCTTCCGCTACCGGAACAACCGCGATCCCCATCCACCCGCTCGCTGGCGTGACGCGATCGCCAATGGGCAGTACATCTTCTTCGAGCGCGACACGTACGAGGCGATCGGGGGGCACGCAGCGGTGAAGGGCGAGGTGGTGGAGGACATGAAGATGGCCCAGCACCTCGTGAAGAACGGATACGCCCTCGAGGTCCGCATGGCCGAGGGCAGCTTCGCCACCCGGATGTACGCGTCTCTGGGGGAACTCGTGCGTGGCTGGTCGAAGAACGTCATCCTGGGTGGCATGGCGACGATTCCCCCCGGACTGCTCCGCACGTTCGCGCCGGCCGGTATCTTCGCGGGGACGGTCTTTCTCTGGCTCATGCCGCCGATCCTGCTTCTGGCGGGGATCCTGGGGGGTGTCGATCCCCTCGTGAAGTGGGGATGGATCGTCGTCGGGATGAGCGCCGTCTTCTGGTCGGCCGTCTCGGCGCGGATGGGAGTGAATGCCCTTCATGGTGCGGTATATCCCGTGGGGGCCGCCGTGAGCGCGTGGATATATCTGCGTGCCTGGATTCGAGGGGGGAACGTCGAATGGAAGGGTCGCCGGTACCGCGTGCGTGGGGTCGGAGACCCGGGTGAGCCGGGAGGACTCGGATGAACGACTCGGGTGCGTTGATGGAGATCCTGAAGAGCAATCTGCTCTCGCCGATCCCCCTGGCCTTCGCACTCGGGATCCTGTCACGGCTGCTCAAGAGCGAGTTCTCGCTTCCGAAGGACATCTACGCGGGGCTCGGAGTGTACCTGCTGTTCGCGCTCGGCCTGAAGGGAGGCGTCGAACTCGCGAACGCGCCCCTCGCGGTCATCGTCGTGCCCGCGCTGGTGACCCTCGCGCTCGGGATCGTCCGACCGCTGACCAGCTACGGCGTCCTCCGAAGCGTCGGCCGAATGGGCGTCGCGGATTCGGCCGGAATCGCGGCTCACTACGGGTCGGTCTCGGCCGTCACCTTCATCGCCGCCCTCACCTTCGTGGAGGGTGTCGGTTCGCCCGCCGAGGGATTCATGCCGACGCTGCTCGCCATCCTGGAGGTGCCGGGTATCGCGATCGCCCTGCTGATCGGCGCGGTGAAGCTCGGTGGTGACCGGCCGACCGGCGAGGTGCTGCACGAGGTGCTGACCGGCCGGACACTCATCCTGCTCGGCGGCGGGTTGCTGGTCGGCGCGCTCTCCGACCCGACGGCCTGGGAGCAGGTGAAGCCCTTCTACGACGGCGCGATCTTCAAGGGCGCGCTCGTCCTCTTTCTGCTCGAGATGGGCGTGGTGGCGGGCGAACGGCTGGGGGACCTTCGAGAGACGGGCGCGTTCCTGCTGGCCTTCGGGATCGTGATGGCGCTGGTCCATGGAGCGCTGGGGGTCGTCGTCGGAACGATGGCGGGACTCTCGCCGGGTGGGGCGACGGTTCTCGCATCGATGGCGGCGAGTGCCTCGTACATCGCGGCGCCGCCGGCGGTTCGCATGACGCTCCCCGAGGCGAACCCCACGCTCTCGCTCACCGCATCCCTCGCGATCACCTTTCCCTTCAACATCGTGGCGGGCATTCCGATCTACTACGCCTTCGCGACCTGGATCGCCGGCTGACATTCCGGATTCCGAACCTCGGGAGGAGACCATGGACCTTCACGAACTCTTCGTCGTCACCATCATCGCCGAACCCGTCCTCGAGGATCGCATCACCCGCGACCTGCTCGACGACGGCGCCACCGGCTACACCGTGATCGAGGCGCGGGGGAAGGGCACCCGCGGGATTCGCACCGGGGATATCCCGGGCCAGAACGTCCGGATCGAGACGGTCGTCGAGAAGGAGGTCGCGGAGCGCATCCTGCGCCGCGTGCAGGACAAGTGGTTCGAGTCGTACGCCGTGATCGCCTGGGCGCATCCCACCAGGGTCGTGCGGGGGGGCAAGTACGTCTCGGACGAGTGACGTCTGCGCGTGACCGAGTCACGTCCCGGTCACGGCGCCCCCTCCCTGGCCTCGTCGCTGCCGCTTTCTCAGCGCGTGGAGGCCCGACGCAGGCGGTCCCGCACCGCCTCCCACTCGTCCGACTCCGGCACCGACTCGACCCACGCCTCCTGGACCCCCGCCGTATCCAGGGCGTGGAGGGATGCGTACAGCTGGCGTGCGTAGGCTGCGGCATCCGCCGGCATCGGCACGACCTGCTCGAAGGGCGCCTCCAGCGGCGAGCGGAGCAGCGCCCCGGTGACCGTGCCGCGCGCGGCGGCGGCCTCGACCGCCGAGCGCACCTCGAAGGCCTCCCCGGTCCGGAAGAGGTGGAGTCGCGCGGAGGGGGCGTAGTGGCGCGATGTCATTCCGGGCGCCGGAGCGGGACGGTTCGGATCGACCGGGCCCACCCTGCGGCGGATCGGCCCGATCACCGCCTCGATCTCACCCGCGGCGATCGAGCCCGGCCGGAGCAGTGTGGGCTCGTTCACGAGCGACACCACCGTCGACTCGATGCCGACGGGTGTCGCTCCGCCGTCGAGAAGCACTCCCTCGATCTGCGCGAGAGCGCCGGCCACATGGTCGGCGGTGGTCGGCGAGATCCGTGTGGACGGATTCGCGCTGGGCGCCGCGATGGGGCGAGGGAAGGCGCGAAGCAGCGCGCGGGCGACCGGATGATCCGGGACGCGGATGGCCATGGTCGGCAGCCCTGCGGTGACGGCGTCGATGATCTCGGTGCCCCTGGGGAGCACGAGGGTGAGCGGGCCAGGCCAGAATCGACGCGCGAGAGCCGCGGCCTCGACGGGCCAGGCACCCACGAGATCCCGAGCCCGCCCGACGTCGGACACGTGCGTGATCAGCGGGTTCGTGGACGGGCGACCCTTCGCACGGAAGAGGGCGGCGATGGCGTCCCTGCGCGTGGCGTCGGCCCCGAGGCCGTATACCGTCTCGGTCGGGAAGGCCACGAGCCCGCCGGCCTCCAGGCATGCGGCGGCCCGATCGATCACGGACGGGTCCGGTCGGATGGGGTCGACGGATTCGACGCGCATGCGTGAGCCGTGTGCAGGAGGAGTGGGAGGGGACGATATTCGGGGGATGTCCCACTCCCCGTCCACCCCCGTCGATCTCCTCGCCTACCTGGAAGCCCGCGCTCGAGCGATGGGCTTCCAGGCGATCGGTGTGGCTGCGCCCGATCCCTCGGAGCATCTGGGTACATATCGGAGGTGGGTCGACTCCGGTCGACACGGAGCCATGGACTACCTGGCCCGACCGGAGTCGATCGCCCGCCGTGCCGACCCCGGGGCGGCGGCGGCACGAGGCGGGTCGGACAGGTTCGAGGTCCGATCGCTCATCGTGGTCGCGCACCCCTACGGAGGCGCGGATCCCGAGGGTGTGCCGGACGATCCCGCAGTCGGTGTGGTCGCCCGGTACGCGCGTGGGCGAGACTACCACAACGTCCTCAGGAAGCGACTCGAGCGACTTCTTCGCGACCTCGACGACGAGGCACGCCGCACGGGGGCGGCCACGTCCGTGCGCGGCTCGGTGTACGTCGATGCCGGCCCCGTACTCGAGCGTGAGCTGGCACAGCGAGCCGGGCTCGGGTGGTTCGGTCGCAACACCATGTTGATCGATCCGGCCCGGGGGTCGTACTTCCTGCTCGGGGTCGTCGCGGTGGATCTCGCACTGCCTCGATCCGAGCCCTTCGAAGCTGATCGGTGCGGGTCCTGCTCGGCGTGCCTGCCCGCCTGCCCCACCGGGGCGCTCGAGGGGCGGGATCCGAACGGTGCACCGATTCTCGATGCCCGAAGGTGCATCTCGTACTGGACCATCGAGACGGACGGCCCGATCCCCCTCGAGATCCGGGAGGCGATGGGGAATCGGGTGTTCGGATGCGACATCTGCCAGGAGGTGTGTCCGTGGAACCGTTTCGCGGATTCCGACGGCGATCCCGCATATGCGGCGCGGGGGCCGGGCATGCCTCCCCACGGCGTCGAGCCTCTTCCAGGCGAGGTCGGTGTCGCTCATCCCGGCACGGGTGCCGCCACGCTGGTCGAGCTGCTCGAAACCGCACTCGACCCCGTCCGCTGGGGTGCCTTCTCCAGAGGTTCGCCGATTCGCCGAGCCGGTAGAGCCGGGTTCGCGCGGAACGTGTGCGTCGCGATGGGAAACTGGCTGCGCGGCCTGGATGAACATCCCGAGGCAGCCCTCGCCCTCCTGAACCGGGCACTCTCCGTCGACGACCCGGTCGTGCGCGAGCATGCGGAGTGGGCCCTGCTCCAGGCGAGCGCCGACACCTCCGGGCACGCCCCTGCCGATCTCGGGTAGCAGCGATTTCGCGGGGTGGATATCTTCCACCCACGTAAGATCCTGGGCACCCATCGCTGACAATACGGGAACGCATGCAAACCCTTTCGGAGCCGCGTCCCGTCTGGTGGAGTGACGACGTCGATCTCGCCGACCGCGCCAACGCCGTGCGCGCTCGCCTGAACGATCTCGACCTGCCCGACCACCACATGCCCCAGAGTCGAATTCGGGATGGGGCCATCCGTGACCTCTTTCGCGACCTCTGGGACCTCGACCCCTTCCGGGAGTACCTTCCCGCCTCGGTGGGTGGAACGGATGGACGTGCAGCCGATCTGCTCGCCGTCCTCGACGTGGTCGCCTACGAGCACCTCCCGCTCTCGCTCGCGGTCGGGATCACCGGTGCGCTCTTCATTCTCCCGATCGACGGGCATGCGGCTCCCGACGTGGCCCGCGATACGCTGCAGCGTGTTGCCGGCGACGACGTGTGGCTGGGGGGCATGATGATGACCGAGCCGAGCTGCGGCTCGGACCTGCTCAATGCGTGCTCGACCGCCGAGTCCACCGGGTCGGCGACGCGCATTCGGGGGGAGAAGCACTGGTCCGGGCTCACGGGTCACGCCGACTCCTGGCTCGTGTTCGCCCGGGACGATGCGGCGCGCCGGTCCCGACGCATGGGCTTCTACGTGGCGCCTCCAGGCGCCGTGCGTGAAGGATTCCGAGTCCAGGAGTTCTACAGCGCCTTCGGACTCGCGCCGATTCCGTACGGACGCACGAAGTTCGATGCGGAGATCCCGAGTGCGAACCGACTCGGTGATTCACTGCCGTATACGCGCGTCATGGCCGGCATTCTGTGCGGAAGTCGCAAGATCTTCGCCGGAATGGCGCATGGACACGCCCGGCGCTGTCTGGACGAAGCGACGCGGCATACCCGGGACCGCCAGGCGTTCGGTGGCAGTCTCTCCGATCTGGATCAGGTACAGGCGCGGCTGGACGATCTCCGTTTTTCCGAGTGCCTGACGCGCGCCTTCTGCTTCCGCGTCATCGAGATGTCGGAGCGGATCACGTCGACGGACCCGAAGGCGGGCCATGGCGCGCTCCTCGTGAAGGCGCTGGGCACCGAACTCATGGCGACGTCCGCCGAGAACCTCGCGCTCCTGCGCGGGGGAGAGGGATATCGACGCAGCGTAGAGGGCTTTTCGTCGCTTGTCGACTCATATCCCTATCGGGTCTTCGAGGGCCCCAACGACGTGCTGTTCGAGCAGTACGCCCGAGGTGCGATGAAGGCCGCGGATACGACGGACATCACCGAACTTCTGCTCCGGACCGGCGTCCTGGTGCGCGGGAACGCCCTGCGTATCCTCCTCGAAATGCAGCTCACGCCGACGACCCAGCGCGAGGTGGTACTGCTCGGACAGGTTCTGGGCATCGCCGAACTCGTGAGTTCGATCACGGGTGTGGACGGGCATGAGGGGTTCACCGAGACGGAGCGCGCCCTGGTGCAGCGAGTGGGAGAGGAGAAGATCGCCGCCGGCCTGGCGACGCTCGCGGTTCGCTGCGGGTAGACGGGCCTCCCGGTCCACGGAACGAAGGGACGACACGCCTCCTCCCGAGATCGGCGCGGTCGCGAACCGAATGGTCCCGTCCGGTTCGAGCGGGGGGTCCGGCGTACCTCGGCGCTGAAGCCCCCCGTCGAGAGCGCGGCTCTGTGGGCGCCGAGTTCGGGCCACGGGGGCTCCCGCGTACCCTGCCGGACCCCGTGGGAAGTCTCCGCGGCGTGACCCGCAGGCCCGGGTGGCCGCACCGGGCATGGTCCGTGCAACCTCGTGGGCACCAGCCGTGCGATTCCCCCGACTCCGGCCATGCGCATCGTGCAGGAGGGGCCGGGAGATCGATGCGGATCGCATGCTCCAGCGGACACCTCGTGTCCTCACGAGAGTACGAATTCGAAAGCCTCCGCATGGGCCGCCGACCTTCGGCTCCGACTCCGCCCTCGACTTCGATCGCCCGAATGAGCTTCACACGATCCTTTCTGACGGTCGTCGCGTTGGCGAGCACCGCGGCGCCGTGCCTCGCGCAGGTGACGAATCCGGATTCGCTGCCCGGTGACTCCGCCATCTTCCGGATTCAGGGAATCGACGTGCGTGCCGAGCGTCCGATCACCATGGTCGGCGGAGCGACGGCGCTGGACATCGACGTCGAGCGCCTCGATCTCGCGGCGGCCGCGACGGTCGAGGACATCTTCCGGGAGATTCCCGGGCTCGGCGTACGAACCAATTCACGCGGGCAGGCGGAGATCACGGTTCGCGGGTCGGAGTCCAGGCAGGTGGCCGTGCTGCTGGACGGCGCACCCCTGACCCTCGCATGGGACGCCCGCACGGATGTGTCCGTGCTGCCGGCCACGGCGCTTCGCAACGTCCGTTTCGTGCGCGGACTGTCGACCGTGCTGCGCGGCCCCAACGTGCTCGGTGGAGTGGTCGAACTCGACCTCACCTCCGACGTGACCGAGGGCACCAGCTTCTCGGCGGGTGTGGATCAGTTCGGCGGGTGGTCGACATCGGCCACGGCGACCCGCACGTTCGCAGGGGGGTCCGGTGTCATTCGAGCGGGGGGTGGCTGGCGTGACGCACCTGCGGTTCCGCTGGCCGACCGGATCGACGAGCGCCCTCAGGCGGAGAGCGGTCGGCGACTCAACACCGACTTCGAGAACCTCGACGGATTCGTGGCCGCCCGGTACACCGCGACCGACGGTGCGTGGACGACCCTCTCGGCGACGGCCCACCGGGCGGAGCGTGGGATCGCCGCGGAGCTGGGCGCTGCCGACGCCCGGTTCTGGCGCTATCCCGGCACGACCCGTTCGGTGGTCGCACTCCGTGCGGGCTCGGGACGCCGGACGACGCCACTCGGCTCCGGAGAGATTCGGGGCGGATTCTTCCTCGACTCGAACGACGAGGAGATCGTCGCCTACAGCGGCCCCGACTACTCCGACGTATCGGACCGGGAGGTCGGGGAGGGTGGGACCATCACGGGCCGGCTCCGAGGAGACCACTCGCTCGGTGGCCGGGGGACGCTCCGCGGGTCGATCGACTACGGGGTGGTGAGCCACGATGCGCAGGTGGGCGGTGAGTCCCGCAGCTACCGGCAGCGCCTGCTGAGCGCCGGGGCCGAGACGGAGTGGGATCTCGTCCGTGGCCGCGGGCTGATCGACCGGGTCACCGCGTCCGTCGGCGGAGTGTTCGACCGTGCTTCGACCCCGGAGACGGGTGGCCTGCCGTCGCTCGGCACGATCGAGGACTGGGGCGGGCGCGTCGGACTCTCCGCAGCCGTGAATGGTGGGCGAACGCTCGTCCACGCGGGGGTGAGCCGGCGGGGCCGCTTCCCATCACTCCGGGAGGCCTATTCCGAGGCGCTGAACACCTTTGTCCCCAACCCCGACCTCGGCCCCGAACGACTGGTGGCCGCGGAGGCGGGTGTGACGACGGGGGTCGGAGGCGGCGAACTCCAGGTGGTGCTGTTCAGGCACGATCTCAGCGACGCGATCCGCCGCATCACCTTCGCCGACGGACGCCGTCAGCGTGTGAACTCCGACGAGCTGGAGAGCCGGGGTGTCGAGGTGTTCCTCTCCCAGTCCCTCGGTGCGTTCAGTGCGGGTGGCGACGTACGTCTCCAGTCGGTGGAGCTCACGGACCCCGTCGCGGCCAGATCGACCGAAGCGGAGAACGTCCCGGAGGAGGAGGGACGACTGTGGGCAGAGTGGGCGCCGGCGCGGGACCTGAGGGTGCGGGGAGAGGCGCAGTATACGGGATCGCAGTTCTGTCAGGACCCCTCGACGGGGGCCGATGTCGAACTCGACGGGGGGACTTGGCTGGACGCCGTCGTCTCGAAGGTGTGGGGAGTCGGAGGGGTATTCGACCGCCTCGAGACGACGCTCAGGGCGGCCAACCTCTCGGATACCGCCCTCTACGATCAGTGCGGGCTCCCGCGCCCGGGCCGAAGCGTCACGGTGCAGGTCCGACTGAACTGACGGCTCCCGCAGCGCTGGAATTCAACAGGACTTCTGCGACCCCTCACCAGGACGCGGACGGGTTGTGTGAACACGCCCTAGTGTGGTGTCGCCAAAGTTCTGCTGCTATTCGGAGCCGCAGACATCCGCCCCGGACCGCGCCCCACACGGGG